>Ga0265300_10004572_pt1 | contig 10982 bp, 5 predicted proteins | sample AusTroGonzalo_MG_FD_193482 | JGI IMG/M metagenome (GOLD analysis project Ga0265300, IMG submission 193482) | Bovine rumen microbial communities from tropical cattle in Woodstock, Queensland, Australia - Gonzalo_03 | ecosystem: Host-associated > Mammals > Digestive system > Stomach > Rumen ... | reverse complement strand
CCATGTCCTTGCTGTTCGACTGACTGGTCATGAAGCCCTCGTCAATCATGTTGAAGTTGGCGTTAAACTCTATCAGCGCATGCTTCACGCTGAATGACTCACGCCTGTAAGGCACGTTCTGCTGTTTCATGTTCTGCGACTGCAGGTTCTCAAACTGCTCACCGTCATACAGGTGCAGATACAGGTGCTGCTTGTCCTCGGTCATCTCCAGCCTGCCCGAGTCGGCACGTATGATCTGTGCGTTGTCAAAGCCGTTGGCGAAGTTATATATCATCACATTATACAGCATACCCGTGTCGCGGTCCTTACGCTCCACATACAGGTTATAGCCATCTATCTGGTCATAGAACACTTTCTCGGGAATATCCAGCTCTGGCGACTTCTGCCTCATCGATATCAGCAGTGTCCACAGCTTCGTCTGCGCCTTCGGTCCTATCACGTTCTGAAAGAAGAACGAAAGGCCACACACCAGCGCCACCATCACTATCAGCGGCCGCATAATCTGCATCAGCGATATGCCCGCCGCCTTCATGGCTATCAGCTCGAAGCGCTCGCCAAAGTTACCGAAGGTAATGAGCGATGCCAGCAGCACCGCCAATGGCAGTGAGGCAGGCACCAGTGTCAGCGAGGCGTAGAAGAAGAACTGCGCCAGCACATCCATCGTCAAGCCCTTGCCCACCAGGTCATCCACATACCTCCACAGAAACTGCATCTCGAAGATAAACAGACAAATGAAGAAAGTACCCACAAACAGCAGGCTGAAGCTCTTCAATATAAATATGTCCAGTTTCTTCAAATGTGGCATAAAAGTAGCACAATAGCTTTCTCCGACCACAAAGGTAGTACAAAAAAAGGTAGCAGATGAATTTTTTATTCAAAAAATAACGATAAAGTTTTGTCGCTTTCAAGAAAAGCTATATCTTTGCACCCGCAATCAGACATCATGTCTGGCTGATGGCGGGATAGCTCAGCTGGTTAGAGCGCATGATTCATAATCATGAGGTCGCCGGTTCAATCCCGGCTCCCGCTACCCTCAAAGCACTTGCAAGACAATGCAAGTGCTTTTTGTTTTATTGCAAGATAAAGCCGATTTTACGACGATTGTCTGCAGGCCTTGCTGGGGTTTAGCCCTGCTTTTTCCGTTGCCAACATCACTTGATAAGGCCTAAAATCTTGGTTGATGACTAATGGTTCTCCCTCCCTTGAACAGAAATAATCATCGATTTCATCGAAAAAAATAGAAGGTATTATAGTTGAAACGAAGTTCCTCAAACCAGTTTTCGCCATACTTACGGTCAACCTGTCTTGTTAGATGAATGTTGTCATTAGTTGTCATTGTCATTAGTTGTCACGAAGGATTTTGAAAGTGGTTTTTGGGGCCATAGAATATATAAATAATATTTATATTTCTATGAGGATTTTTCGCCCCCGAAAAAGCTTAATGACAACTAATGACAATGACAATGACAACATCGTTCAATATTTTCAAGGGGAAATATACACTTGCAAAAAAAATCAAAAAAAAGGATCCGAAAATTCGAAAACCGCAAAAGTGATGTTGTATATTTGCAGCGTCAAAATCGAGGCAGAATTTTTGCGCCCTAGTTAGGAAAAAAGTTTTTCCTAGTTATTCCGGCCTTTTTTGCTAGTGCACGAGCAAAATAAATCAACCCGGTTTTGATGACAACAGGTAATGTATTTTTAAAGTAGCGGGGAACATAACCCGTGCAGTTCTTTGACATATTGAACAATTATAAGGACATGGTAACAATGAAAAACAAAAGCCATTGGAAGATGGTGATTCAGTTCGCCATCTCGATATTGACAGCAGCACTGACTGCTATCAGCACGACCTCGTGCATGGGGTATGGCCCCCTGGGCATCTAATGAGAAAAGAAGAGGGGTGAGCCGTAAGACTCACCCCCAATCTCATTAATTATTATATTCCTTTTTTATATAAGACATTGATTCCTGGGTTGTTTTTCATCAGGTTACTAATGGTGCGCTGATTGGTCTTGACCTTGCCGGATATCAACTCTGGGATATTATAGGAGAAAAATAGATCATCATAGTATTTACTGGGGTTCTTCTGTGGCAACATAAAAGCTTTGTGTGCGTTGCCGTCTTTGTCGATATAAGTCAGATAGAGCCGTGTATAAAGTCCATCGGAACGTCGACTACTAAAAGCCAGCCAACGGCTATTGCTGCTCCACGAGTGGTAGCTATCGGTAGCGTCAGGGCTATTTGCTTCCTCCATTGGTCGAATATTTCCATTGGTAAGATCTATCAGGTACAAATCTGCTTCTGGGTGCCAAATGGAGAAATTGCCTGCCTCATGGATTGTCACCACCATAAAGCGTCCATCTGGTGAAACACGGGGGAAGGAAACGCTCATATCATTCTTCATGGCATTATACAGTGTGTCAATCCTGCTTCCAAAGGTTCTGTTTTCCACATCTATGTCAATACAACACAGGCTATAGTGTACATCCTTGTAAGTCTGCGGCAGGCTGTCCACTTTAGCTGCAGAACAGAAATACAGACTCTTGCCATCAGGAGAGAAGGTGGGGAAGGTTTCAAAAGAATCTGGGGACTTTAACAACGGACTGCTGAAAACCTCATGCTTCTCTATATCATATATTACTACGTCCGATGCATTGTCGAACACTTCCAATATGTTCTCACTATGATCAAAGAATGCCTGTTTCGTATCATTTACCGTCATGGCAATATATCTTTCTGACGGATGCCAGTAGGGATATACTAAAGCTGATATAGTTTCTTCTGTCTTGGTGTTCAGCTTCTCCACATGGCCATCATTTACCAATACGGTACCTGCATGTTTGGCTCGCTGGTGAAAGAGCATTTTATCTGGATTACGGCCAGGAAAACTATGGCAGTTCACACAATTGTAGTCAGTAAACTTGTTTTCATAAATAGCCGTTTGCTCAAAACTTTCCAAATCTCGTTGGTAAATGCCCATATTGTTCCAGTAATAATAGCCAGGCTGCACCAGTCGATATGCCACGTAAGGGTCTATCTCCTCTGCCGCCACATGTATTTGGAATGGTTTATATGCCATCCATTGACCATCTTGAAGACGACAAACCGTGAGCTTAAGGTCTTTCCCTTGGTTGAGTGCAAGTAGCTTATGCCATGCTTTCACGGGGATGTCAAACAATCCCTCATGGGCTAACAACTGTATGACTGTACCCTGCTTGTCTTCAATGATCAGGCCAGCGTCTCCATCAATTTCAGCTTGAAAATTCAATGGCGCTATATTGGGGGGAATAGTTACATCTTGATAGTCTGGAAAGATAGATACCTTTTCATCCAGCTGTATGTCCTTTGTGATGCTTACTTCAACGCAACCGCTAAGTAAAGTAAAGCAAAGTGATATGATGAGTAGTCTGTTATTCATAATCGTATGTTTATCGAACCATGTAATACCAAAATGTCTTACCATAATTTGAAGCAATAGCCCCCATGCCTTTCTTTTGGTTTCGCAATGAGAATACTATTTGCCTAAAGGTTTCAAATGCTTGAATGTTTTCTTCTGTTACACCATGAGAGCGGCAAAAATCTAAGTCGTGTTCATGGATGAGTAGCATTGCTTCCTGCAAACGCTGGGGGATGGTGGTCATGCAGCCTTTGCCTGCATATTGGTTGATGAAGGCATTAAGGTTATTCATGTCTTTTGAGATAAGGAAAATGCCCAACAGATATTCAGCAGCCTCACGGTTGTCAGGGTTGGCTTCCAGCAAGGCTACCATGTCATCGACGGGTCCATAAAGCATCGTGAATCGGTCAGTGGAAGAAAGACAATGACGTTTGGCTCCTAGTTCAGGATCTGCCTCTATTTCTGCATCATTGTATAAGAACCGACGCTGTGAACTTGCCCATTCGGCATAATGCCAAGTCTTCTCCAGCATGTTGATGTGTTTTTCCGCCAGCGCATAGTAACCGTTTATTAGATATGTCTTGATTAATAGCTTAGTCATTGAAGGGTTGCCGTATGTAATGCCCACATTGCTGCTGAAAGCCTGGTTCTGTGCCGCTCCGATAGCGCCAATGTGATAATAGATGCGGCTCAGCAGCACGCTCACATCAGTATAGTTGGTTTCACGGGTGATAAGTGATCCAATTCCCTTTTGCTGATAGGCAAATAGCTTGTCCAGCAAACGTCCCTGTTTGGAGAGTGCCATGTTGAGATAGTTCATCTGTATGTCGTTGGAAACAGCGATGCCAGGAACTTGTAAAAGTTTGTCCCATTCTTCCGTATCGGCATAGTGAATCTGTTGGAGCAGTGAGTTGTAGGCAGGGTGATTATGATTCTTATGGAATGTAATAGCAATAATGGCCACAAAAAACAACATGCAAATGGATAAACATGTATGCTGCCAAACTGCAAGTTCCTTCAGCTTGCTGACAAGCCAGCCTATGACTACCCACAGCGGAATGCTGAGCCAGATAAAAGAATGAAAGACCGACGGCTCGTTATAATACTCGCAATATCCGTTAATCCAAAATGCAGAGCCGGCATCTATCACCCATTGTTGATGATAACCAATAAGTCCGGTAAACAATGCAAAAAGCAGAGGAATACAGCCATAAACCTTTACTTTCACATCTTTACGAAGCAGGTCAAGGAGGAACATGGAGATACCGATGATAACGGCTACCGAACCTGCAAAATAGAACAAAGTCAAGACGATGACGATTCCTTCCCCAACTCTCAATTGCTGGCGATTCATTGGCAAAATGGAATAGAGCCAAAGGGAGAAAGATCCCAATCCCATAGCCACCAGGCCATCGTAATGCACATATACCTCTTCAAGATAGATGCTGAAAAGTACAGGAGGCAAAAACACGAGGGGTAAAAACCACTTAACGTTATTGGATAGAACCCTTGTGGAGAGGATTAGGAAGACTGCTGTCAGCAGGCACAGTAGGGTAGAAACAAAGGCACCCATATAGGGCAGAACGAAGAACTGTACCAGCCATTGGCTGATTAGTACAGCCATTCCTCCGATTGGTTTTATCAGGGAAGACAAATAATCATAATCGAATAATAGTATCTGTTGCTGTTCGCGATAGTAGTATATAAATGCTTGTGTTTGCTGCAAACAAAAGAAAATAGTTATACAGACAAACAAAAGCAAACACAGCAATACAAGCCGCACTTTGAATGTTTTTTTCTTTGTTGTGTTATCCATCTTATGTAGATGCTAAAGAAAGGGGTGAACCTAGTGGCTCACCCCTTTGCCTCATATTCATTTAGAATTTCACAAAAGAAAGGACATTACTTCCAGTTCACGTTCTGTACGAAACGGCCTTCTGCAGTCTGGATTTCACTCTCAGGAATTGGGAATGTAACCATCTTGCTATCATAGCCGAATACATACTTGGTCTTCTGACCACCGGTTGAGCTCATCTCAAACTTGATGAATGCGTTCAGATCGTCTGCGATGTGTCCCCAGCGAGCCAGGTCATACCAACGGCCACCTTCCATACCAAGCTCAGCACGACGCTCACGAATCAGAGCATTCATAGCGTTGGAAGCATCCAGTGAAGTGTACAGACCAATGCGGTAGTTAGCAGCTGTACCGTTAACGGTCTTGCTGTTCACCTTGTCATCCAAAGTGTAGTTCTTGGTTGTGATGCCTTCCTCTGCCTCTGTAGGAGCAGCAGCTGCACGTGCACGTACCTTGTTGATGTATTCCATAGCACCAGCATAGTCGCCATCGTGAATCAGGCACTCAGCATACATCAGATACAGGTCAGCCAAACGCATTACGTGGAAGTTAGCAGTGCTTGACACAGCATAGTTTGTCAAAGCGTAAGAGCCACGCTCGTCGCGACGGGTCTGAGCCTTCTTTGACAGATATGGGCCACCGTTAGCAAATGAACGGATCCATTCTGCATTAGGAGTTGAACCCCAGTCGAGCATAGGAACGCCAAAGCGAGCTACAGTAACATCCACACGTGGGTCAGTTGCTGTCTCCAGGTCACTAACCACCTCAGTGTGCTCAGTTTCCTTGCCTTCGTCAACCAACTTGGTCAGAGTAAGACCAGGCTGCTGCAGGTAATCATCAGCAGGCAGACCGTTAGCATCAACCAGGAAGCTGTTTACGAACTCGCTTGTTGGCTGGTAGAAACCCCAACCACCACCAGGAACGTCACCTGATACGAAGCCGATGTAGTAGTTAGCACGTACACCATTAGGCAGTGCGTTTGAACCGTCGAGGGTCAGCTGGCAGTCGATGATTGACTCACCGCTCCAGTCAGAAGTAGCAGCACGGAACAGTTCAGCGTATGTATCAGCCAGTTTGTACTTGTTACCCTTAGCGTCAACGCCGTTGTCGATCACATCTTTGAAGGCAGCCTTAGCGTCGCTCCAGTGGTCAGCGGTACCGTTGGTGCCGTTGTAAGGAGAAGACCAGTACAGGTAAACCTTACCCATCAAAGCCCTTGCCATCCATTTGTTGGCACGACCGTACTCGCCAGTGCTCTTCCAGTCAGCTGGCAGCTTGTTGAATGCATCCTGCAAGTCAGCAATCACCTTGTCCCAGATATATACATAGTTGCCGCTCTCGTCAACATTTGAAACCTGTGGGTCAACGTTTGCCTCATAGTCCTCTACAGATACGTAAGGAATAGCAGCACCATAGGTCTTAATACCCTCAAATAACCACAGAGATTTCAGGAACTGTGCCTGACCGATAATCAAGTCTGGATTAGTGATGGCGTCGCCACCCTTACCTACCATTGACATCACGTTGTTGCAACGTTTTACTACCTCATAGATAGCACCCCACTTGCCGCGGATGTATGAGTTTGCAGAAGTGAATGAGAAGGTCTCAAGCATGGTCCAGTCTGACTGGTCACCAGCCGTAGAACCCTTGTTAGCATCGGCTCCAACCACATCACCGAAAACGATATTTGACAAAGAGTTACCTGGATTATCCCAAGGACTGCCAATCATACCGTTCAGGGATGCGTAAGCTCCTGTCAGCACGAAGTCGATACCCTGGTCGTTGGTCAGTGTGCCTTCGCTCACTGAACCGGCTGGGTCGATGAGCAGGAAGCTGTCACCGCAACTGCTCATGCCAAAAGTAGTGGCAAGAGCCATCGCTGAGTATAATATTGCTTTTTTCATATTGTTCTTATTATTTAATTTGTTTTTCATGTTTTAATTATCATTACTCAACTTATGATTAGAAGTCGATGTTCACACCGAACAGGTACTGACGAGGTACACCGTAGCCACCGTAGTCGATACCACGACCGCGCTCACCGTAGCTACCGAAGCTGTTAACTTCAGGATCCAAGCCGTCATAGCCTGTGATAGTGAATACGTTAGACATCTGTGCATAGAAGCGGATGCGGCTGAAGCCGATCTTATTAACCACCTTCTTAGGCAGTGAATAACCCAAAGTCAAAGTCTGCATACGCAGGTAAGAACCGTTCTGTACGTAACCAGAGTGAGACTCGTTAGCCTCAGGCATGGTGTTGGTAGAGGTCCACAAAGGCAGAGTACCGTTAGGATTCTCTGTTGGGTGCCAAGCCTTTTCAACGCGGTCGTAGCTCCAAGCTGAACCTGAAGTCAGGTTACCCCAGAGGGTGTAGTACTCGAAGTGCTTGAACAGGTCGTTGCCGATTGAATAGTATAGATAAGTGCTCAGATCCCATTCCTTCCACTGCAGGCCGAGGTTGAAACCACCTGTCAGGTCTGGGTGAGGATTACCGATGATGTCACGGTCGTTAGCGTCGATCTTACCGTCATTGTTGACATCCTTGAACTTGTAGTGACCTACCCAAGCGTCAGCATTTAGGGCAGCAGCACTTGCAACACCGTATGGCAGAGGACCATTGGTCACCTCAGATGCGTTCTTGTACAGACCTTCAACAACGTAACCGTAGAACATACCGATAGGCTGACCAACGGTCGTGATGGTCATCTGGTTCAGACGGGTAGAGGTGTAGAGGTTAGAAGAGCCCAGCTTCGTTACCTTGTTCTTGTACCAAGATGCGTTGGCGTTGATGTTATACTGAACCTGACCGATCTTGTCTCTCCAACCGATAGAGAAGTCGATACCGGTATTCTTCAAGTCACCGATGTTCACATTAGGCTTAGAACCTGTACCAGCCAGGTTGGTCCAGTTAGCAGGAACCAACATGTCAGATGTCTTCTTAATATAGAAATCGATACTTGTATTCAGCTTGTTGTTGAAAGCGGTCAAGTCAACACCGACGTTGAACATCTTCACGGTCTCCCACTTAGCCTCTGTATCACCCAGAGAGGTATTACCGTAACCAGTCTTAGCAGCATCATTACCACCCATAATAGCGTAGTTGTAGTAACCGTAAGAACCCATACCATACTGGAATGCATAGTTGTATGCACCGATGTTAGAGTTACCGGTTGTACCGTAACCTGCACGAATCTTCATGTCATCCAACCAAGTAGCATGAGCCTTCTCCATGAACTTCTCGTCAGAGATACGCCAACCCAAAGATACTGATGGGAAGGTACCCCAACGGTGGTTAGCAGAGAACTTAGAAACGGCATCACGACGGATAGTAGCTGTTACCAGGTACTTACCCATATAAGAGTAGTCAACACGGCCGAAGAGACCGAACATGGTAGTCTTTGATCCCATGCCACCACCGTTGGTCAGGTTGGCAGCTGCACCATTGTTGATGGTCCAAGTGTTAGGATCTTTCTCGAATGCATAGTCCTGACGGGTTGCACTGATGTTGCGGCCCAGACCTTCCTTCACGGTCTCAGTACCGAACAATACGGTGAAATCATGCTTATCAGCCAAGTTGAACTTATAAGTAGCGGTGTTGGTCCACTGCCAGCTCAAACCCCAGCTTCCAGACTCACTCAGAGAGTTCACTGCAGAACCTTCCTTGTTCCACTCAGTGGTACGCTCGTTCATTGCCAAGCTCCAAGAACCGTTCAGGTTCACAGAGAACTGAGAGCGCAGGCTCAGGCCCTTAATCCATGGATCCTTCAGTTCTGCGAACCAAGCGGTCTGCATACGGAAGTTACGGGTCCAGTCGTCTTTTACATTCATTACACCAGCCAAGGCGGTATCAGCACGACCCAAGTTACCACGGGTACCACCGAATGCGCCACCTACGTTGTAAGCAGGAGCCAGTGAAGAAACGGTATATGTACGTGCGAACGTGTTATCGTCACCCTGATTACCACGCTCACCATTGATCAGCATTACAGCGGCATTGGTGTTCTGGCCGATGGTGAAGTGCTTTGTAGGATTGAAGGTAGTATTCAGACGGATATTATAACGTTCGAACTCAGAACCCTTGATCGGGCCCTGACGGTTTGAATAACCCAGAGAAATAGAGTACTGGCCCTTTTCGCCACCACCCTGAACAGAAAGCTCATGGTTGTGAGAAACACCTGTACGCTTTACGTAATCCAACCAGTTGGTACCCTTACGAGCCTCAGCTTCGCTCTTGCCCTCATCTTCCAACAGATAGTAGTAAGAAGACTTAGCATAGTAAGGACCAGTCTTAGCATTATAAGAAGCAATCCAGTTTTCAACGCTTCCGAACTCGTCGATGATCTGAGCCTTTGAGTAACCCGAAGGAACTACAGAGTAAGGCATCTGCAGTTCACCGTTAGCAATTGAGCCGAACTGACCCATTGGGTCAACCACGTTAGCAATATCCTCGCCCTGGAACTGTACACGGTTTTCCTGTGACTTTTGCTCGTACTTCATCAAGTCCCAAGCACCCAGCATGTTGTAACCGTTGTTTGCCAAGGTTGAAGCAGAAATGTAACCTGAGTAAGATACGCGTACCTTACCTTCCTTGTTACCCTGCTTGGTGGTGATGATGATGACACCGTTAGCAGCACGCGCACCGTAGATAGCGGTAGCAGCAGCATCCTTCAGGACGTTCATGGTGTCAATGTCATTAGGATTCACTGAGCTGATATCTGCACCCTGTACACCATCGATGATGATCAGAGGGTCAGAGCCGTTCACAGAACCAGCACCACGGATACGGATGGTTGTGTTACCAGCAGGACCACCACCATTGCTGATGTACACACCGGCAGCACGACCTTGCAGTGCTTCTGCGAAGGTAGCCACAGGCTGCTCGGTAATAGCGTCGCGTGATACCACAGCCACAGAACCGGTAATGTCCTTCTTAGCCTGCGTACCATAACCAACGACTACGACTTCATCCAAAGTCTCAGCGTCTTCACGCAGAGTAACCTGCAGAGCGCTCTGGCCATTTGGCAGGTTGATTTCCTGAGTGATGTAACCGATGTAAGAAACAACAATCACTGCACCGTTAGGTACGCCCTGGATAACGGCGTTACCGTCCATGTCAGTGATTGAACCGATTGTAGTGCCTTTAACGAGAACGTTGGCACCGATGACTGGACCCATTGCATCGTTAACCGTCACTGTAACTGTGCGTCCATTCTGCTGAACTGCAGCTACACCTTCAGTTGAGATGGCATCCACGCCTGAAGCCATTGCTGGACTTGCGGCGATCAGGAGCAGGGAAGCTCCACAAAGGAAGGTCCTTTTCCAATTTTTAATGTCATTCATAATAGTTTTTTTTAAAGGTTAATATAATAGTAATTAAACACTTCCTTAAAAAAGGGCAACTGCATTCACATGTGGTTGCCCACAACATTAACTTAAATTTTTAATTACCTTTCAAAAGTTTTATTACGGGCAAGGCTGCATTCACATGTGGCAATTGCCCTTCAACATTAAATTTTGTTTTATAATTCTCTACTCATAATATTCTTTACCTTTGTATAAACGAAGGTAAAAAACACACTTAAAATGCTAAATACATTTAAAATTCAGCACTTTAGGTCAAAATATTCTCTTACTTAGTAGTTAAGAGAAAGGGATTACATAACTTGTTGAATGACTTGCTTGTTTGCAGCGTTGATGGCTGCCTGTTGGAAGGGTTTAAGATAGATT
>Ga0265300_10004571_pt1 | contig 10983 bp, 7 predicted proteins | sample AusTroGonzalo_MG_FD_193482 | JGI IMG/M metagenome (GOLD analysis project Ga0265300, IMG submission 193482) | Bovine rumen microbial communities from tropical cattle in Woodstock, Queensland, Australia - Gonzalo_03 | ecosystem: Host-associated > Mammals > Digestive system > Stomach > Rumen ... | reverse complement strand
TATATCATAATTTATTGTTTGATATTATGTTATTGTTTTTTATCGTGGTGATTCAAACGGTGTTAAAATAATCGTTCAATTTCTCTCAATTATTTATATGGTTAATTTCTATTTTTTCTTTCTTGTTTTTAAATTTAAATATGACTTTGTATGTAAATCATTTCATTTCAATATTAACGTATTCAATCTCATATGGGTAGAATTCGTATTTTTCTACAGATATAATCCTATTATATTTTTTTACTAAAATATTGTTTGGATATATTTTAATGTACGATGTTTTTCTAACAAAAATTATGTATACAAATGTGGAAATTATAAATATTAATGGTGCTAAAAAATATACTGATGAAAAATCAAAATTAATTAATCATCATTTTGAAAATCAAAAAAGTCATGTAAATATAATGAAAGGTAATACCACAAACCAAAAAGGTAAAAATCATAATCAACAACTAAACCTTTTTCATTTATCATACACTGAACCATCTCATAAAAATTCTTTATATTTTTTTTCTATTATATCAGCATCATTTATATTCAAATATTTTATCTTTTGTTGGAGTTCTTCATTATCCATGTTATAATCTACTTTTATTCATCTATTTTTCATTTCTTGTTCAAATCTATCCATATCTGCTAAATTTGAAATAGATATAGTTTCAAGATTGCCTTTGTACTTAATATTTATCGTGTTTGTAAATATATTCCTAGATCATACTTGTGGTACTCTAATAATTTGTACATGTTTATATGGAATTTCTGTTGTTTCCATTTTTAATCCTATTAACTTACTTGATGTACGTATAATCATAGAAGTACTAGTCAATTGTATCCGGGATTTTTTGCTTTTTATTAGGGTTATTATAGCAATTACAGCTACTATAGTAATAATAATATTATTACCAATAACATCTATAATTTTAGACTCAGTAAATATATGAGCTATAACAGAAAAAATCCAAAAAATTATTATGACAAAAACAATTGGATTACTTTCGCAGCGGAATATATTTGGATCTGTATTTATATATTTTTTCATTTTTTGTTCTTTAAGGTTTAAATATTATTGTACAACCTTTATAAAAACTAAATTTTTACAGTTTTCTGTTTGAGATTATATTTATCCAATTGATACTTCTCTATCTTTGGTTTCTTTGGATTTGATAAATCTATTATTGTTACCATATTACCTTTTTTAAACCGAAATTTTTTTTTGTCTGAACATCTTGCTTTATCTTTTGCATCTAATGTGTCTTTAACCTTACAAGTTGGATCAAGAACCAAATCCTCCAATAATTCTGGTGTCGTTGCTTGTGTAACTGCTTGTGCAACTGCTTCTGGTATTTCAGCTGTTTCATTATTTATAATATCAACTTTATCGGCTTTGTAATTTGTAACAACACAATCAACTATAGTGGTAACCCACCCATCATTAACCAAAAAATACTTTCATTTTTTTTCCTTATTAAATATATCCTCAACATCCTCTTTTTGAATTTGTTCCCATCAATCATTTGAATCTATAATTATTTTAGGATTCTCTTGTAGTTGTTCAATAATTTTATTCATTTTATTATTGGTAAATAAGTAAAAAATATATTTATTATATTATAACCAAAATTTTATATTTGTCAAATTTTTACTCTTGCTTTTAGTAAAAAAATGATTAAATACAAAGATAGTGAATATTTTTAGCATGTATCAAGTGAAATATGATGCATCTTGGAACTAATACAACAACTACTACATTGACCAGTTAAAATTGGTAGGAGTTTTGTATTGTTCAAATCAAAATATTCCTACCAAGCAGGTAGGTTTTTTTTTATCAAATAACTATCACGAAGATGTCAGAGCATGAAGATTCATTATTATTTAGACAGCGCCATACGCTAGCACATGTATTGGCAGAGGCTGTACAAAGAGTTCAGCAACGAGATGTAGAAGTTGCTATCGGACCAGCAATCGACAATTGATTGTATTATGACTTTTTGTTTAGTGCTGAAAAACAAATCTGAGAAGATGATTTGAAAAAAGTACAAGATCAGATGGAAAAAATCGTAAAAGAATGACAAGAATTGATCCGTATCGATGTTTCTGCTGAAGACTCAGACTATTTAGTCAATACTCTCATGAAACAAAAGTACAAAGATGAAATGAGGAGAGAATTTTTGGCTGCATGAGAGACAATATCTTTTTATGTAAACACTATCGTAGAAGCTGCAAAAGATAGAGTTTTGCAATGAGTAGATGAAAACTACATCAAATATTATGAATGAATCACTGAATATCTTCAAACCAAATATCCAGACAAATTCGCTGGAAAATTTGCTACATTTTTGGACATGTGTGAATGACCACATGTAGAAAGTACAAAAGAAATTGATCCAAAATCATTTAAAATAGATAAACTTGCATGAGCATATTGGAGATGAAACTCAAACAATGTTATGATGACGAGAATTTATGTTTGGGCTTTCTCAAACAAAGATGAATTGAAAGAATATGTAGAAATGATGGAAGAAGCAAAAAAGAGAGATCATAGGAAATTATGAAAAGATTTGGATTTGTTCTTCTTTGATGATTTGACATGAAAATGACTTCCAATGTACATGCCTCGTGGATATATAGTTTATCATCTATTGGAAGAATATATTAGGCAAAAAGAGACAAAATTATGATATTTACATGTTATGACACCATGTCTTGGAAATGTAGATTTGTATAGGACTTCATGACATTTAGCACACTACCAAGAATGAATGTTCCCAATCATGGAGAGAGAATGAGAAGAATTTGTTTTGAGACCAATGAACTGTCCTCATCATATGATGATATACGCAAATCAATTACATTCATATAAAGATTTACCAATTAGAATATGAGAAATTGCTAATGATTTCAGATTTGAGTCTTCTGGAACATTGAAATGAATTGAGAGATCAAGACACTTCTGTCAAAATGACGCTCATCTTTTCGTTACACCAGAAAACATGAAAGATGAATTTAAAAAGGTTGTAGATTTGATTTTTGATGTATATAAAGACTTTGGAATTGAAAATTATAGATGTATATTATCTTTGAGAGATCCTGAGGATAAAGTAAAATATCATCAAGATGATGCAATGCGAGAAAAAGCAGAAAATGCATTGAGAGAAGTAATGAATGAAATGTGATTAGAATATACAGAAGAAATATGAGAAGCTGCATTCTACTGACCAAAATTGGATGTAAACGTAAAACCTGCTATCTGAAATGAATACACTCTTTCAACTTGTCAGCTCGATTTCTGTTTACCAGCAAAATTTGATTTGAAATATACAGATAAAGATGGAGAAAAGAAAACTCCAATCGTAATCCATAGAGCAATTCTATGAGCAATCTGAAGATTCTTTGCTTACATTATCGAAGAAACAAAATGAGTTTTCCCTACATGGTTAGCTCCAGAACAAGTAAGAATTATACCTGTAGCAGATGCGTTTGATGACTATGCAAACAAAGTTTGCGAAGAGTTGAGAGCACATGACTTCAGAGCATCAGTAGATTTATGAGGTGATAGTTTCAACAAGAAAATCAGAAATGCCGAACTTTTGAAAATTCCATATATCTTGATTGTCGGAGAAAAAGAAGTTGGTGCAAATACAGTATCAGTAAGAGAATTTGTATCAAAGGAACAATATACAATGAAATTAGATGAATTTATAGGAAAATTGGATGAAATAGTAAAAAGCAAAAAATAATAGATAAATTATTATGAAAAAAAGAGAAATAACAGATTCATGTAATCTTAGATTTACAAAATGAGAAGAATTAGCAAACTCCATTTCACATGGTGTTGGACTTGTTTTTGGAATTGTAGCAACTGTATTGATGATTGTGAAAGCATGTCATACATGATCAACTTATGCTATAATATGAGCTTGTATTTTTTGACTTGGTTTGATTTTGTTGTATACTTCATCGACATTAAACCATAGTTTACCTGTATGATCAAGATGAAAAGATTTTTTCCATAATTTTGACCAGATTGCAATATACTTTCTCATAGCTGGAACATATACACCAATTGCATTATGAATACGCGGAAGTTGGTGATGGACTCTATTTGGACTTCAATGGTGATTTGCTTTGACTTGAATAATTTTAAAATTATTTATGCCAAATAAATTTGAAAAGTGAGTAAATACGTTTATAGTAATTAGTTTTGCTTTCATGTGACGGATGCTACTATACTTTATTTATCCATTGTATCAAAAAATATCACCAATGTGAATGGGATGGATTTTCATTTGATGAGGTCTGTATACACTTGGAATTATAGCATTTAAATTGGAAAAATATATGTATGCTCATCTGATACGGCATTTAGCAGTACTAGCTGGCTCTGTTTGCCATTGGATTGCTATAACTTACTATATATTACCAATATCATAAATATGTATAAATAAAAAAGCTTGAGATTAACCTCAAGCTTTTTTGAATCTTAATTATTTGTTTTATTTTTTACTTTTTAATCTTTTTTCAATTTTTGCAATTTCAAGTGTAGTTTTTATCACTGTGTCTGGATTTAAACTCATTGATTGGATTCCACATTCAACCAAAAATTTAGCGAATTCTGGATAGTCTGATGGAGCTTGTCCACAGATTCAGATATATTTTTTCTTTTTATTAGCAATTTTGATAACATGTTTTATTAGTTTTTTTACAGCTAAATCTTTTTCATCATAAACTTCTGCAACCAATTCGGAATCTCTATCTACTCACAATGTTAGTTGTGTCAAATCGTTTGAACCGATACTAAATCCATCGAAGATATCTAAGAACTCTTCAGCCAAAATTACATTTGATGGGATTTCACACATTCACATTACTTTCAATCAATTTTTGTGTTGTTTTAATCCAAATTCTCACATAGTCTTGATTACTTTTTTAGCTTCATCCAATGTCCTTGGGAATGGAATCATGACATCTAAGTTGTCTAATCACATTTCTTCTCTAACTTTCAATACAGCTTTACATTCAAGTCAAAATGCTTGTTTGTATTTTTCAGAATAATATCTAGATGCTCATCTCCGTCCAATCATTGGGTTATCTTCCTTTGGTTCAAATTGAGCTCATCAAATCAGATTTGCATATTCATTTGACTTAAAATCTGATAATCTAAGGATTACTCTCTTTGGATAAAATGCAGCAGCGATTGTTGAAATTCATTCTGCCAATTTATCTATGAAGTAATCTGCTTTATGTTTATATCAAACTGTCAAATCTGCAATTTGCTTTTTTACATTTTCATCTTGTATTTTATCAAAATGGAGCAATGCCAAAGGATGAACTTTGATGTACGAATTGATAATAAACTCTTCTCTAGCTAATCATACTCAATCATTTGGGATAAAGCTTTCTTCAAATGCTTGATCTGGTGATCAAACATTCATTGTAATATGTGTCTTTGTTTTTGGCATCTTAGCAATATTGATTTCATTGATTTTAAATGGCAATTTACCTTTGTAGACAATTCCATCACTTCAGCTACTACAATCTACTGTGATATCTTGTCATTTTTCTATTTTTTCAGTTCAATCGTTTGTTCATACAACACATGGAATTCACAATTCACGAGAAATGATAGCAGCATGACATGTCCTTCATCATCTATTTGTTACGATAGCAGAAGCAATTTTCATGATTGGTTCCCAATCTGGATCTGTCATATCTGTGACTAATATTTCTCATTTTTTGAATTTTCCAATATTTGAAACATCTTTGATTACATTGGCTTTTCATGATCAAATTTTTTCTCATACAGATTTTCATTGAATCAAAATTTCTCACTTTTTTTGCAACTCATATGTTTTCAAAATATTCATATTTGAATTTGAATGAACAGTTTCTGGTCTAGCTTGTACGATAAATAATTCTCATGTTTTACCATCTTTAGCCCATTCTGTATCCATTGGGCAGAATTTTCATTTTTTCTTTGAATAATGGTCTTCAATTATCAAAACTTGTCTTGCCAAGTTTTCCACTTCTTCGTCTGTAAGTACTAATTTTTTTCTATCTTCCGTTGGTACTTGGATATTTTTGGTAGGAGTAATCATATCTGTTGAATAAATCATTTTTATAGCTTTTTCTCATACTTTCCTAGACAAAATAGCTTTTTTACCTTTTCTCAATGATGGTTTGAAAATATACCATTCATCTGGGTTTACAGCTCATTGTACTACATTTTCTCACAAACCGTATGCTCATGTAAGCAATACTGCATCCTTAAATCATGATTCTGTATCGATAGAGAACATTACTCCACTACAAGCTAAATCAGACCTAACCATTTTTTGTACTGAAATAGACAATGCAATAGAAAAATGATCAAATTTTTTGTCTTGTCTGTAAGATATAGCTCTATTTGTAAATAATGATGCAAAACATCTTTTACATGCTGTTATGACATCATCATAACCATATATATTTAAATATGTATCTTGTTGTCATGCAAATGAAGCATCAGGCAAATCTTCAGCTGTTGCTGAACTTCTAATAGCTACATCTACATTTTTTCAATATATTTTTTCCATTTTTTTATAAGACTCGATAATTTCTTTTCTTAATTCGATTGGAAACTCTAAGGATTTTATCAATGATCTAATTCTCCTTCCTCTATCTGCAAGATTATCCATATCAGAAGTGTCCAAATCAGACAAAATTTCTTTGATTTGTTTATCTGCTCATGTTTCCTTTAATAAATAACGATATGCATAAGCTGTAATTGCAAAACCATTTGGAATATTAACTCATTTTGGTACTAAATTTCTATACATTTCTCATAATGATGCATTTTTTCCTCAAACCAAAGGTACATCTTCGATTCAAATTTCATCGAACCACAAAACAAATTTTTTTGATTTATCACTCATTTTACAATTTGTTTTTACACCAAATTTTTTTTCTTTTTTCAACATTTTATTATTTTATAGATTAAAAATTTTTTAATTAATATTTGCTACTATATTTTAGCAACTATATATATTTTTCTGCTTCATTGATAATTTTATTCATTACTTTGATACAAGAGATAGGGTATTTTCATACAGATGTCTCTCATGATAGCATCAAATAATCTGCTCATTGAGATACAGCATAAAAAATATCTGATACTTCTGCCCTCGTTGGAAGATTGTTTTCTATCATACTTTCCAACATTTGTGTCGCTACAATTACTTTTTTTCACTTTCTCTTAGCTTTACCTATCATGTTTATCTGGTGAGATGGTATTGTCTCTACTGGAATCTCTGCTCCCAAATCTCATCTAGCAACCATGATAGCATCAGCACTTCTGATAATTCCAGATATATTGTCGATTCATTCTTGGTTTTCTATTTTTGCTATAACCTTTAAATGAGCTCATCCATTTTTGTATAAAAATTCTTTTAATTCCTGTACATCTTCCTGCTTTCTGGCAAAGCTAAGTGCAATATATGACATATTATGATCGATAGCAAACATAATATCTTCTTTATCTTTTTCAGTAATTCATGGCAATTTGATAGGTATTCATGGCAAGTTTACATGTCTTTTTGATGTTATTTCTGCATCGTTTTCTGCAGTTCATAAAATATAATCTCTTCATTTTTTTACGACTTTTATATCCAAAAGTCACGATTCTATCCTGATAAGATTTCAAACATCTAAATCTTTGATGATGTATGGATAATCTATATACATGACTTTTTCATTTTTCACTAAATCTTTATCTGTAACTATTTTTATTTCCTCTCATTTAGTATAAAAAACAGGTTCTGTCAATTCTCATGTTCTAATTCATGGTCATTTTGTATCCAATAAAAATGCAAACCTATTTCAAACCATACGTTCTACTTCTCTTGCATTTGCCAAAACTGTTTTCATCCAATCATGGGTTGCATGAGAACAATTAAATCTCAAAATTCTGACTCAATTTTCATATAAAAATTTAAGTCTCTCTTGAGATTGTGTAGATGGTCAAATTGTAGCAATAATTCCTGGCATTTTATTTTATTATAATTTATAAAAAGGTTTTTCTTTCATTATTTTTTTTGCTTCGTTTAACTTATCTGCATCCATTGCATAAAATGTACAAAGTACGTCTCATTTTTTAAATTTATCTCAAACTTTTTTGTTCAAATATATTCAAGCTTCATTTATCAATGGGGATCCTAATGTCCTACAAAGAGAATTAAGATCATGCATATTTATATCTCTTACTTCACCATCTTTTTCAGCTTTTACTTCAAAAGATAGTTTTCAAAGCACTAAATCTTCAGATTTAATATCTGTTTTTTTTCCGTTTTGTGCTTTGATTATTTTTTGCATATATTTCCAAGCTTCTCAAGAAACAAGCTGTCAATATGCTAATTTTTTAGCTTCTTCTCATTTAGCCATTCAGACATTTTCAATCATTTTTGAAGCTAATAAAATTACTTTATTTTCTAAATCCATAGGTCTTAAAGGATGTTGCTGTAACACTCTCAAAACTTCTCTAACTTGTAATACAGCTCAAACTCAAGCTCAAATTGGCTGATTTGCTTCTGTGATTACTACTGACATTTTCATACCCAATCATTTTCAAACTTCTTCAAACATTTTTTTCCATTCCAATGCTTCTTCCATTGTTTTCACTTTTGCGGTAGGTCACATTGGGATATCAATCAATGAATGAGTAATTCACATAGCATATTTTTTAGCCATAATTGAACTTACTACTTTTGCTTTATCCTGAATTCAAAGTGGAGATTCCACTTGAATCAATTTGTCATCTGCTGGTGCAATATCTAAACTTCATCACCAAACCAAACAACAATTTATATCTTTTAGTATTTTTTCAATTCATTTTTTATCAAAAGAAATATCCATCAACACGTTTACACATTCTCATGTGGCTGCTGGTGATGTAATTGCTTTTGAAAAATTTTTTGGGAATCTGATTCCTAGCGATGCTATAAGAGGAACCATAATCATAGTTGTTTCGTTTCCAGATACTCAACCTATACAATGTTTATCCGCTACTATTGTTCATTTTGGATGTTTCAACATTGAACCACATTCAGCCATAGCTTTTGCTGTCAATGATATTTCTTTATTTGTTGTAGGGTGAAAAAAACTGCTAGCAACATAATATGTCATCAAAGAATCAACCAATCTATTCTCTGAAATATCTTTTATGATTGCTTTGATTTCATCTTCTGTGATTTTTTTTCATTGCATTTTCTTTTTAATTGCTTCTAATGCTGTATTTGACCTTCTTGTATATCTAATTCTCACGATTTGATCATTTTCCAATGGAAAATTATCAACAACATCTTTAAATACTCAAATATATCAAGGTCTCACTAGCCTTTTTGTCGTATCTAAATCTACTACTATAGTATTTTTTCAACATGTAAGCTCTACTTTGTCATAAGGACTCAATCAATATTCTACAGCATCAATTTCATTTAATACCACTATCTGAGATTCTCAATCTTGAATATGTAACTTTTTCACTTTTACATCCAAGAAATTTTTATGTTTTGTCATTTTGTTTTTTAGTAATATAAAATTAAGCAGCATTACTATAATAAGGATCTTCTAGTGTACCAGCTAGATTCATTTTTACAGTTTTTGCACTATGAGCAACTTTTTCGTTATCGTTTAATACTGAAACAACTTCTTCATTTGTAGCTGAAGATAGACTTCACAATTCTCATTCACCCTTCACATTGTAATTCTTCATTCTTACATATTTTGAATCATATTCCGAATTATTGTACTTATTTTCCAATTCATCATAATAGTTCTCCATTCCATCAGTTTCTGTAACTGTTGACTCAAAATCTCACTTTCAAACCTCTGTAACTGTTGATTCAATATAACTATCTTCTCGCGAATCTACATAGTCTGAAAAATCAGCAAAAGAATTATCTGTACTAATTACATCAAATGGCGATTCTTGTTCGTTTTTTATTTCTGAATATTCTAAATTTTTCATTTTTAATTTAATAAGTTTATAAAATAGTTTTTTTTATTTTTTTTCAAAATATTCAATTGCTCTGGCAAGTTCTTTGTGATCTTGTGCATATTCATGGATATCTATTCATTTTTCATATGCTTCACATGCTTGAACTAATGCAGAGGCTCAAGCTTTAGTTCCATCTGGATGTGCATGACAACCAGCTCACATTGTTGTGATGAAATCTTGGTTTCACATCAAATCCATAAATGGTTTCAAAAGTACTGGATTTAATCATCATGAAACAATTGGACAACATTTTTTGATTCATCTCCAACTATCATCTACCAATATTTCCATGTTCTTTTTATCGATAGCATTGATTTCTAATAAATCTTCATCTTGTGGAGGTATTTTTGTCCAAGATTGTTCAAATGTATGTCATTTCTCTGTAAAGTATCTAATTTCTCTTGCAGAAGTTACATCTTCTCCAGGAGTTCATGCCATTTTTCCTACTCCAGCTGTTCATGTATGGATTCAACTAGCTCCAGCAAGTCTTGCAAATTTTGAAAGAACTAATACTGAATATCAAATTGGGTTTTCTGGTCTAGTATATGCTCCATGTCCTGCTCTATGAAAATGGATAAATACATCTGGATAGTGTCTCCTCAAAGTTTGAACAGCCATCCATCATGCTGTAGTTCCATCGATAAGGAAAGCATAGCTTCCTGGCTCAAATCCAGCATTTCTAATCATTTCACATCTAGCCAACATTGTATCAAAATCTGCAGCAGAGACATTGAATGAATGTACTTTTTTGTGTCATGTCTCTTTTACAGCTTTATCCATAGCTTCTTTTACGTGTTCTACCATTTTATCATAAGGACAAAAATCTTGATCTGCTTGTGGCTCATCATTCTTTACGAAATCTCATCCTCATACTCGGAAATCATAACAAACTTCTGCATACTCTGCTGAACTAAGTCACATTTTTGGTTTGATAATTGTACCAAGAATTG
>Ga0265300_10004567_pt1 | contig 10985 bp, 7 predicted proteins | sample AusTroGonzalo_MG_FD_193482 | JGI IMG/M metagenome (GOLD analysis project Ga0265300, IMG submission 193482) | Bovine rumen microbial communities from tropical cattle in Woodstock, Queensland, Australia - Gonzalo_03 | ecosystem: Host-associated > Mammals > Digestive system > Stomach > Rumen ... | reverse complement strand
GTTTCAGCAATGTGGGCCGTAATAGCGAAGATTGCGTTCTGGGCGCCACCGACGAAGGCGTTGCCGACCTTGGTCAAGTAAGGCGTGGTGGGCTGGCCGTTGAACGTGTAGGTAACGGCGTTGCCAAGCAATGCATCCGGGAATCCTTCAGTAGTGGTTCCGCCAAGAGCAATGGTCTGGTCCTTGAACTTGTTGTTCATGTTGTAGGAACCCTTCTTATAAGTGATTTCGAAGGTGTCCTGCATGGCGCGGAAGCCTGTAATTGCCGGTGCAGATGCAACGACCTTGGCTGTGCCGTACTTGTGGAAGTGCAACATCCAAACTTGCTGATTCTTCTGAGAGTTAGAGCAGTTGGCGTTGGTGCACTTGTTCTTGCTTACAGAAACGGTTGTCGGGTCGAGAGAAGTGAGGGTGAATTTGGAGCCTTCATTGGTCTTGTCTTCCATGGTGAGGAGGTAGTCCTTGGTGCCGTCACCGTCAAAGTCACGAGACATGCCGTTCTTGGAAGCTGCCGTGCAGCTGCCGGAGAAATTGCAAGTGATATCGGAGAGGTTCGTGATGGTCTGGCCTGCAACCTGCGTGACTGTCACGACAGACTGGGAACCGTCATTACCCGTGAGGATGGCGTAGCCATAGTCGCCCACGATGATGTCGCTTCCGGAAACAGAGGCAACCTTTTCGTTGCTAGAAGTATAAGTACAGCCTGCGACTGCCTTGCCAGAAACCTTGCCGTCAGTCTGCTTTGCGGTAACGGGCTTGAAGGAGCAGGAACCGCTCTTGCCCTTGGTAATGGAGTCAGCCCAGGAACGTGCGTTCTTGGTGAGGTAGCTCTTGATGATGCTGCCCGAAGTGGTGTAGGTTGCTGCATCGAGTGCGGCAGCCGTGATGAGGGACTTGTCGCCAGCGAAGATGGCGGACTTTTCGCTCTTCTGGTCCACATCGGAAGTCTGCTGACGCAAGCTCCAGTTGCAGTTCGGAATGCTGTTCTGGTCCATGAACTGGGTCCATTCGTTTGTTGCGCTGGAGTTCGGTTCGCCGTCACCGTCAGCGTTCGTGGTACCCCATTCAGAGATGAACACCGGGTAGCCAGCGTTGAGAGCGCTCGTTACGTGTCCGCCGTAGCTACCCTTGGAGTGGCTGGAGGCGTAGAAGTGCAAAACGTAAGCAATGTTCGTGGATTGGATCGGGTTTTGTGCACCCTGTTCCGGATGCTGGGACCAGTTCGGCGTACCGACGATAATCAAGTTTTGGGTGTTGGTGCGGATTGCCGGGACAACCTGGTTGGCGTAGTTCTGGATTGCGCTCCAGTCGCCACCGCTACCGCCAACCGGTTCGTTATAGATTTCATAGATGATGTTCGGGACATTCTTGTATTTTTGGGAAATCTTGGCGAAGAAGTCCTTGGCAAGGCTTGTTTCGAGGTGGGCTCTGTGGCTGTGCCAGTCGATGACGATATAGACGTCGTTTTCGATAGCGGCCTGGACCATTCTGTCGATGGTCGAAAGCTGGCCTTCCGGAGACTTCGTGTAAGAAACCTGGTCGTCCAACTTGTTCTTGGTTCCGCCATTGGAGTCGTAGTATTCAATACCCATGGCATAGCGGAACACGTCAATTTTGAGATTGTCTACAACCCATGAAATGACGGTCGGGTTATAGTAAGAAAGACCCGTTGCGTCGGACCAGAAAAGGCTCACACCGCGGAGCATGACCTGCTGGTTGTTCTTGGCGCCAATGATCTTACTGCCGCTAGTGTGGAGTGCGCCATAATAAGACACCGGCCCAACTTTCTTGGGGGTTGCTGTCGATGCATCGGCTGCAAAGGCGGATATTGCCGCGCCTGCCAAGATGCTTGTCAGAAGCTTTGTCAATTTCATGAGTGTTTTCCTTTTGTTTTGACAAAAATTATCTAATTAAATCGAAGATAGTAAACAATTTAGGCTAATTTTTTGTTTACTATTGAACACAAGGCTGTTCGCTTTGTGTCTGTTGTACACCTTTACCCCGTTTTTTGCCACCCTTGCGACGTGGGATCCCGCTTTGCGCAAGGCCTTGGTCGGGATGGCAAGTATATTTATATATAATGTAGCTTTCTGCTCGCAGGAGTCAAGGATTTCTATCGTAATAAAAAAATTGCGTTGTGTTTTCGTGTGATGAACGACACAGAAGTAAATTGTAAAGAAATTTGTATGTACTTTGGATGCCACCAAAGTTGTATATTGTCTAGGAAAGGGCGGTTTGTAAACAGTAATGTAAATTTTTTTTTCAAACGGCTGTAGGTATGGCATTTTGAAAGAAAAAAAAATATATTGTTGTCCAAATCACCCATTTTGGGTAAACAGTTAAAAAAAGAGAGAGAATTATGAATAAGAAACTCACAATTGCTTCGGCAATTCTCGCTGCCTCTGCTGCTTTTGCATTTGACACCTGGCTGGGCGATGCTCCGCAGGTTGAAACTGGCATTGGTAACGACACGAACACCTACGGTTACTGGTTCAGCTACGGCGACGACGGTGACGGTGGTGAATCTAAGGTTGTTTGGCCGGTCGAACTCGGTAACGAATACTCTGCTACCGCTATGGACCCGGTTGTTGAACACTGCGGCGGTATCTGCGGTACTGCAGCTCTTGCCAAGGGTTCCTTGACTTATAACCCGTTCGTCGGTATCGGCTTCAACGTCGTCGGCGAAGGCGCTTCTGGTGATCCGGTGCCGGGTGACGCTTCTGCTTGGGGCGGCCTCTGCATTACTTATACTTCCGCTGCTGCTCCGTCTCTCGAACTCGGTCTCGGCGACGTTGACGCAACCATCGGTTACGCAAACCCGGCTGCTTCCCTCGCTAAGGCTGCTTCTGCCGCTGCAACGAAGTCCATTCCGTGGTCTGGCTTTACTCAGCCGTCTTGGTACAAGGGTACCACAAAGATGAGCGGTACCGACGCTGCTGCACAGCTCGTTGCTGTTAAGTTCAAGATCCAGGCTGCTGCTGGTAACTATGACTTCAACATCTGCGCTATCGGTCCGTACACTGGTGGCACCTGCCCGACTTCTTGCGGTAATTCCATCAAGTCTGTCCGTGCAGCTTCCTCTGCTAAGGCTACCCTCTCTGGCCGTACCCTCAGCTTCTCTGGTGTTAAGTCCAACGCTACTGCAGAAGTCATGAACCTCCAGGGTCAGGTTGTTGCTAAGGGCGACGCTTCCTCCTCCATGAACCTCGCTGCTCTCGATGCTGGCGTCTACATGGTTCGCGTTGCTGGCAAGTCCGTCAACTTCTCCAACAAGATCGTGTTGAAGTAATTTCGGATTCCTAAGAATCTTTAGAGAAGGGTCGCGCAAGCGGCCCTTTTCTGTATTTTAAGCACTGCTATTTTCGCCCCTGTCATCCTGGAGCCGGAGGCGATAGGATCCATATTTTCTTATTCTTTTGTTTGATAAAATGTTATATTCAATAGAGTAAGGAGAGAGTGTTCTATGAACAAGAGTTTTGTGGCTGCTACGGCGCTTTTGTCGGTCTCTGCCGCATTCGCAGGTGGGTTTGAAACCTGGATGGGCGATTATTATCAGATTCAGACTGGCCTTGAAAATGAAACCAAAACTCAAGGTTACTGGTTCAGTTACGATGACCATGAGGATGGGGGAGAATCTAAGATTATATGGCCGGTCGAAATAAATAACAGTCAATTTGCTGATGCCTTGGACCCGGTTGTTGAACACTGCGGTGGTATCTGCGGTACGGTCGCTCTTTCCAAGGGCGCCTTGACCTATAATCCGTTTGCCGGTGTCGGTTTTAATGTGGTTGGAGAAACCTCTTTAGCAGACGATACTCCGGTTGCGGGCGACGCTTCTGCTTGGGGCGGCCTCTGCATTACTTATTTATCTGAAGCGGCTCTGTCTCTTGAACTTGGTCTTGGTGAATATGATGCGACCATTGGTTATGCAAATCCAGTTTATACTCTTCCAAAGGTTGCTGTAGGTCAAAAAAATGAGTTTATTCCTTGGTCTAAATTTACTCAGCCGTCCTGGTATAAGGGCGAGGTGAAAATTACGGGTGAAGAGGCTGCTAAGCAGCTTGTTTCGGTGAAATTTAAGATTCAGACTGACCCTGGGTGCTATTACTTTAATATCTCTGTTATTGGTCCATATATTGGTGGAGTATGTCCGGCTACTTACGCTCCTTTGTCTTCTAGTGGGCGGTTCAATAGCGATTATTGTGAGGCTATGCGGCGTGTCGATATCAAGCCTAATCGTGGTCCATCCAATGCCAAGGCGATACTTTGGGGGCGTAATCTTGGTATTTCTGGCGTAAATTTGGCAGCCACGGTTGAGGTCAAGAACGTTCAGGGGCAAGTGGTTGCCAAGGGGGCCATTGACAAAGGCTCTACGCTTGACCTTTCTCCTCTCAATGTGGGCGTGTACATGGTCCATGTGATCGGCAAGTCTGTCAACTTTGTAGACAAAATCGTGCTGAGGTAGGGTGATTATGAACAAGAAGGTTTTTGCTGCTTTGGCGCTTTTGTCGGTCTCTGCTACGGTTGCAGGTAAGTTTGAAACTTGGTATGGTGATACTCCGCAGGTTGAAACAGGCCTTGAAAACGAAACTAATACTCAAGGATATTGGTACAGTTATAATGACAATGACGATGGAGGCAATTCGAAGATTGTATGGCCAGTTGAAATCGGCAACGAACAATCTGCTGACGCTATGGACCCCGTCTTTGTACATTGCGGTGGTATCTGCGGAACAGCGGTTCTTGACAAAGGTGCTTTGACTTATAACCCGTTCGTCGGTATCGGCTTCAACGTCGTTGGTGAAGACGCTTCTGGTAATCCAATTCCTGGAGATGCTTCTGCATGGGGCGGTCTTTGCATTACTTATACTGCTGCTGCGTCTCCGTCTCTTGAACTTGGTCTCGGTGACTTTGATGCTACAATCGGTTACGCAAATCCGGGTGCATCTCTTGCGAAGGCCGCTAGTAGTCTTGGATACAAGGCGATTCCTTGGTCTAGCTTTACGCAGCCCTCCTGGTACAAGGGGACTACGAAAATTTCAGGTGAAGAAGCCGCTAAAAAGCTTGTTTCGGTAAAGTTCAAGATTCAGGCTGCGTCTGGTAACTATGACTTTAACATTAGTGCTATCGGTCCGTATGATGGAGGCATCTGCCCGAGTACTGGGATTCATCCGTTTCGTGTACGCTCCAATGCCAAGGCAATCCTTTGGGAGCGTAATCTTGGTATTTCTGGCGTAAATTCAGCCGCTACGGTCGAGGTCAAGAACGTTCAGGGGCAAGTAGTCGCCAAGGGGGCCATTGACAAAGGCTCTACGCTTGACCTTTCTCCTCTCAATGTGGGTGTGTATATGGTCCATGTGACCGGCAAGTCTGTCAACTTCGTAGACAAAATCGTGCTGAGGTAATGTCAAAAAATCTATATTAGTTTGTGAGTGCTTGTGATTAGGAGGATTGTTATGAACAAGAAGTTTTTTGCTGCTTCGGCGTTGTTCGCTGTTTCTGCCGCATTTGCTAGTGGGTTTGAAACTTGGTACGGTGGGAATGGGGAAGCTCAGATTCAAACGGGTCTCGGTAACGAAACTAATACTCATGGGTATTGGTACAGTTATAATGACAATGACGATGGTGGTAATTCGAAGGTTGTATGGCCGGTTGAGTCTGACTCCTATAATGCTTATGACGGTTCAATGGATCCTGTTATTGAACACTGCGGTGGTATCTGTGGTTCTGCGGTCCTCGATAAAGGTATTTTGACCTATAATCCTTTTGTCGGTATTGGTTTCAACGTCGTTGGTGAAGACGCTTCTGGTAATCCGGTTCCAGGTGATGCTTCCGCTTGGGGTGGCCTCTGCATTACTTATACTTCTTCTGTTGCTCCGTCTCTCGAACTCGGTCTCGGCGAGTTTGACGCTACAATTGGTTACGCAAATCCGGCTGCTCCTCTTTCGAAGGCGGCCGCTGCTGCTGCATCCAAGGCTATTCCTTGGTCTGGCTTTTCGCAGCCGTCCTGGTACAAGGGAACTACGAAAATTTCAGGTGAGGAGGCTGCAAAACAGCTTGTTTCGGTGAAATTCAAGATGCAGGCTCAGCCGGGGACGTATGACTTTAACATCTGCGGTATTGGCCCGTACGATGGATCTTGCCCGAAAAGCTGTGGCTGTTGTGGTCCTATTTTTCCTGATGCGATTAATTCCGTTCGAGGACCATCCAATGCCAAGGCGACCCTCTTGGGGCGTAATCTCGGTATTTCCGGCGTAAATTCGACTGCTATGGTCGAAGTCAAGAACATCCTGGGGCAGGTTGTCGCCAAGGCTTCCGTGGGCCAAAACTCTACATTAGACCTTTCTTCTCTCGATATCGGCGTGTACATGGTCCAGGTGACCGGCAAGTCTGTTGACTTCGTAGACAAAATCGTGCTGAAGTGATTTAAAATTCAAAAAAATCTTTTAATAAGGGTCGCGCAAGCGGCCCTTTTTCTGAATAGAAAATTCGTTCGTGTTTGTGCTCACAAGTAAACTTGATTTTTGCTTGCAGCCTTTCCTTAAAAGCTATATTTATATATATTACTTTGGCATTTACCAGCCCCGCTTTGGGGATATTTAATGAGAGGCTTTTATGGTTTGTAAAAAAATCCTGTTGCCTGTTTTGGTGGGCTCAGCATTTTTCTTAGGCGCCTGCGGTGACGATGCCGCTCCGAGCGCTCCGAATAATCCGACCCCGAGCTCTGCGGTTATCTACCCGACGTTGAGCTCCTCTTCTGTTTATACTCCGCTCCCGACGAGCTCTACTCCGGCTCCGACTTCTTCTGCACCGGCTCCGGCAAGTTCTGCAACGCCGACTCCGACCCCGACTGGAACTTATGCTCCGCTCGCCACGACTGCAAATCCTGCATATGCAGTGAACCATTATGCATTGTGGAAGAGCTTCCACTTCACGACCGAAGAACAGGAAATGATCACGTACCCGACCCTCGCAACGGAATTTAACGTTGTGTTCCCGGCTGTATATATGCCGGCAGGCCGTGTCGTTTGGTCTAGCCAGACGGGTTATTACAAGAGCTACTGCTCTGATAACACCACTACGGTCCCGAACATGAAGACCCGTGCTTGCACGGTGTCGGAAGGTATCGGTTACGGTATGCTTTTGGCTTACTTCAATGGTGATGATGACACGTTCCTCCGCTTGTGGAATTACAGCAGGGCTTATAGGGAATATTCCAACAGAAAGCTCATGCCGTGGATCACCCAGTCGTTCCACTGGACCGAAGTCGATAACTCCAGTGCTACAGACGCCGATGAAGATATCGCGACGGCTTTGATTCTTATGTATTTCAAGTCGGGTAACGCCTTGTACTTGCAGGACGCTATGAGCTTGATTAATGCCATTTGGGATGCCGAAGTGAACCCGACGAACTTGCTCATCTACTCTGGCGATGAAGATATGTGGAAGGGCGCAAATCCGGTTTACAACCTGAGCTACTTCTCTCCGGTGGCACTCCGTCTCTTTGCAATCGTGGACGTTGCTCATAACTGGACTGGCGTCTTGAATGCAATGTATGCTTACATGCAGCAGGTCCAGAACGCTGGTACGGGCGTGTTCCCGGACTGGAGCGATGGCGCTGGCAATGCAATCAAGCCTGCTAACGGTTCTGCAAACACGACCTACTGGCAGTTCAACAAGGAATCTGTGCGTATTCCGTGGCGTATCGCTTGGGACTACTACTGGTACCAGGATACACGCGCTCTCGCAGTTCTTTCCACTTTGAACTCCTTCATTTCGAAGAAGGCTAGCGGTGACCCGAATAACATGGCTCTTGCCGTCAACTACTCCTGGAACTTGGCTGTCGGTGCCGACTACACGAGCAATACGGTTGTTCCGTCGCAGTGGTACGGTGCTTGGTGCGCTACGGGTATTGCAGGCAATGCAACATGGCTCTCTACCTGCACGACGGGCTTGAATGCAAAGGTACCTTCGCTTACGACGCAGAGCTACTTCTCGGATATCTTGCTCACGATGTATTCCGCCTTGTTGAACGGTCTGTTCGTTCGCCCGGCTGGAGTCTAGTAGTGAATGAGGCTTGAGCCTCGAAAAATGTAAGACGAACAGTCTCGACTCCCGGAACCTTCCGGGAGTTTTTTGTTGTTCTGAGTAAGCCCCTTTATTATCGTCTTTTTTGTATATTCATTACGTATGAAAGAAAAATACGTGAATTCTAAGGCCGCGAAGCCTGTCAAGGCGAAAAAAGCCAAGGCTGAAAATCAAGAAAAAAATGATGATTCGTTGCTTGTTGCAACAAAAAAAGATTCGACGAATGTCCTAGCGATAGAACCGGATAGTTTGAATGCGTCGGGCGATTTGGATGCTCACGAAAGTGCCGCAGACGGTTCGAATGCGGTTGGTGATGCTGCGCAAAATGATGCGGGAATGCCCGCGCTTCCGACGGCTGAACAGCTAGGGATTACGATTACAGCTGGAAACGTAGGTAATGCTGGTGATGCAGGGAATGCGCCGCTTTCGGCGACTGTAGGCGATACGATCAACTTCCCGGTGACGGTCTCGTGGAGTGTAAACGGAAGTGCGATTCTCGTGGTGCCGACAAGTTCTGCAAATGCGAAGGGCATTTTGCAGCTGGGCGTGTCGCAGGAATCTAGCCGTTTGGTAAAGGACGGCAAGGAAATGGCGCAGATCACGTTCAACTACAAGCTTGTTATGCAGGATACGGGCAACTTGAATATCCCCGCCATGCGTTTTGAAATTCCGACGCCGATGGGGCAGTCGCTTGATTTGCGTAGCGATAGCGTGCCTATACGTGTCGATGCTCCGTTCAATGCGATGCCGTTTATTGCAGGCGGCGCCGTGGGCGTTTGTGTGCTGCTTGCGGCGTTGTGGCGCATGCGCAAGCGTGCTCATTTGCGTGCAGCGACTGCCGCGAAGAATGCATTTGAGAATGCGTTGCGCGAGAAGATGGTCGTCTTGAAGCAGCGCGTGATGGTTGCCGATAGCCGCGAATGGCTCTTGGAACTTGAAGGCATTTGCAAGGAATATGCTATGCACCAGTTTGGTGCGAGTGCTTGCGGAATTGCGGCGAAAGCTGGTGATGCGGGAATGCCCGCCGCCTCCGCGGTGAATCTAGATGCTCTTGTGGCCGATGGCAAACTGGATGGCTGGAAGCCTTTGCTCGAGGAATTTGCGCACGCCCGCTACGGCGGCGGCAAGCGCGACAGCTTCGAGAACAAGGAAACCTGGAAACTTGCCATGACACTCATGGGCATCAAGGAAGAAGATTAGTGATTATCGACAAGTCCAAAATGCAACACCGTGCGGCGGGGCTTGACCTCTTTCGCGTTGTAGCCGCTGTGATGGTATTGCTGTTCCATTGCAATATCCATCACGAAAGCAATTTTGGACCATTGACGGGATTTGTCTCGATGGGCGCCGTGTTCATGACGGCGTTCTTTATGCTCTCGGGTTATGTGCTGTTCTTGACGTACAAGGAAAAATCACTTGTGCAGGCTCCGGCGCTCAAAAACTTTTATCTGAAACGCATTTTCGGAATTTTTCCTTTGTACTTTGTCGTGGCTGTGTTGTATGTTGTGACCTTGGGAGAGGAATCGGTGTTTCAGAATCTAGTGCTGTTGCCGATTGAAATCTTGGGATTGCAAAGCGTGTTTTCGACGCTGTTCCCGGTGAGCCATAATGGCGGGACTTGGTTTATTTCTTGCTTGCTGTTTGCTTACTTGGCTTTCCCGCTGATGCAAGAAATCGTAAAGCAGATGACAACTCGCGCGAAGTGGATGTCTCTTGCAATCTGCACGGCGATTTTGTTCTGGTCGCCACTTGTTGTGCATACATTTTCGACGGACTCGATTTATTCAAACCCGTTTTTCCGTGGGCTGGAATTTTTCATTGGCGTGCTTTTGTGCTCGTTGCCAATCCGCGATGGCATTGCGAAAATCCTTGCGACTTGGAAAGCTTTGCTTGTTGAAGTTTTGCTTTTGGTGGCGGGCGTTTCAATTGCCGTGCGATTGAATATTTTCGTGGGCAATTACATGCTTTACGACTGGATTGTGATTCCGCTGTTTGCCTTTATGATTTTAACGCTAGCGGGGCTTAAGTCACCTCGGCTGCATAATTCTGCGGTGCTGCGTTATGCGAGTGCGGCCAGTTATGCGTTTTTCTTGGCGCAAACCTTTAATACCGAAATTGAAAACTGGCTGTTTGCTACTTGCGATATTCAAAACAACGTATTGCAAATTGCGGTGTCGGTTGCGCTGTGTGCAGTTATTGCTGTTTCGTTGCACGAACTTGTCGAAAAGCCGTGCGCAAAAATGCTGAAAAAGAAATTGTAAAGTACGGCTCTACCGGAGAGCTGTTTCAAGAATTAGGGCAAGTGCAATTAGTGTAAACCCGTTTTTGGGACGGATTTTTTTGCTGATGGGGAAGAATGTGTTTAGGATAAGTAATATCGAGAAAAAGAGAATCCCTGCGGCTATTATGTAGGCGGGAGTTCCCGTGCAACAGCGGTATATGCCGCTGTACGTCCCTGAGATAAATGTGGTGGCCGCATTCACGGCGAGATATGATGCAATGCAAAGCGGTAATTTAAGATGGCCTATCCAGTAGTCTTGAACTCTATCCTTTATTGTTATGTAAAAGAAAAACAGGATGGAGCCTATGGGAACGTATTTGAGGAATGGTAGAATGGTTATTAATTTTATATCGTGAAAACCCGGGCTTCGGTTGTGGCTTATCGAGGCGCTGATTAGAGCCACAAATGCCATGCCAAAACCAAATGCCATGCATAAGAGGAATGATCCGAATCCGTCGGTGTCGGGCAATTGTTGATTATTGTTGTAGTTGTCTATTTCTTCTTGCGTTAATCCGTCAAATAATGTGTCTTCGTTTTCGGGGTCAGATTGTTCATGGGCTTGAGTTGAAATTTGGGCGTCGTTTAAGCTTGAATTAGGCTTGGCGGCTTGCTCGGT
>Ga0265300_10004566_pt1 | contig 10986 bp, 6 predicted proteins | sample AusTroGonzalo_MG_FD_193482 | JGI IMG/M metagenome (GOLD analysis project Ga0265300, IMG submission 193482) | Bovine rumen microbial communities from tropical cattle in Woodstock, Queensland, Australia - Gonzalo_03 | ecosystem: Host-associated > Mammals > Digestive system > Stomach > Rumen ... | reverse complement strand
CAGAAGGGCCATGCTGACGTGATCCAGATGGAGGCCGATCTGATCGACCGTCAGTACGAGCTGACGAATACCCGCAACTATTACAACGACCAGAAGATGACCCTCGCGGACCTGATGTTCTGGCCGCTGGACGAGGAGCTGGAGATCGTGACGGATTTCAGATCCTTCGCTAACGCTCAGGATGACAGTTTTGTCATTCTGAGGGAGACAGGGTCGACCGAAGAATCTATAGTGGACTTCGCCCTCGATCACAACCCGGCCGTCCAAATCGCCTCCTGGCAGGCGCAGAACGCCAAGCGGGAGCTCAACACCGCCAGGTGGCAGCTGCTGCCCTCCCTGGGCCTCTACGCCGGCTGGAATACCAGCTACTATTCTTACCAGGGGGCGTCCACCGCGCCTTTCGGGGAGCAGTTCCGCAACAACGGCGGCGAGTACCTCCAGCTCTCCGTCTCCATCCCTATCTGGAACCGCATGAGCCGGCAGTCTGCCATTTCGCGCAAGCGCAACGCCCTGAACAAGGCGACGGCCCAGCTTGACCAGAAGCGCCGCGACGTGGAGAGCGAGGTGCGGCGGGCCATCCAGGACCGCGACGGCTCCGCGCTTGCCTACGAGCAGGCGCAGCACAAGGCCGAGGTGCAGGCCGAGGCCTACACGCTGAACCTCAAGAAACTCGAGCAGGGCCTGATCTCCCCGCTGGAGTTCCAGACGGCGAACAACAATTACCTGAAGGCCCAGGCCGACGAGATGAACAGCCTGTTCAAGTACCTCATCAAGCAGGCGGTGGTGAGATATTATAATGGAGTAGAATATGTTAACCAATAAATAAGATCCTTCGCTTCGCTCAGGATGACAATGATGTGCAGGATGCTTCCCCTTTGTCATTCTGAAGGAGCCGAAGGCGACTGAAGAATCTATTATGGATAAGATTATCGAGAAGAAGACCGGTTGGCGCGTGGCGTTCACGAAAAAGGCCCTGCCGTGGTGGCTGGGCGCCCTGCTGCTGGCGTTCATCGTGTACCTGATCGCGCGGCCGAACAACAAGACGCTGCGGGTGGACAAGGATACCGTGACGATCTCGGACGCCGTGCGGGGTGAGTTCAACGACTACATCCGCATCAGCGGCCGCGTGCAGCCGATGACGACCATCCAGCTGTCGCCCCAGGAGGGCGGTATCGTGGAGAAGATCCTCATCGAGGAAGGCTCGCCGGTGAAGGCGGGGGACGCCATCCTGATTCTGAATAATGACAACCTGGACCTGCAGATCCTGAATTCCGAGGCCGAGCTGGCCGAGAAGGAGAATATTCTGCGTAACACGCAGATCCAGATGGAGCAGCAGAAGCTGGACGTCCGCCAGAACGTGCTGGAATACGGCACGCAGGTGGACCGGCTCCGCCGCGCCTACGAGCAGCAGAAGGCCCTCTATGAGGACCGGCTGATCGCGAAGGAAGAATACTTGAAGGCCGAAGAAGACTACCGTCTGGCACTGCAGAAGTATGAGCTGATTCGTGAGCGTTCGAAGCAGGACAGCCTGTACCGCGGCACCCAGATTGACCGTATGGAAGAGAGTCTGGACAACATGCTCCTGAATATGCAGATGATCCGCAAGCGCAAGAGCAATCTGATTGTCAAAGCCCCCATCGATGGAGAGTTGGGCCTGCTGGACGTGGTCCTGGGCCAGAGCATCGGCAGCGGCACCAAGATCGGCCAGATTAACTCCGTGGGGACATACAAGGTGGAGGCGCAGATCGATGAGCACTACATCGACCGCGTGGTGGAAGGCCTGCAGGCGACGTTCGAGCGCCAGGGCGAGACCTATTCCACCCTCATCCGCAAGGTCTATCCGGAGGTGCGCGACGGCAAGTTCAAGGCCGACTTCAAGTTCGACGGCGAGCAGCCGGACAACATCCGCTCCGGTCAGACCTATTACCTGAACCTCCAGCTGGGCCAGCCCGAGGAGGCGGTCATCATCCCGCGCGGCACCTTCTACCAGCGGACCGGCGGCAAGTGGATCTATGTCGTGAGCAAGGACGGCAGCAAGGCCGTCAAGCGCGAGATCCGCATCGGCCGGCAGAATCCCCAGTACTATGAAGTCCTGGAAGGTCTCGAGTCCGGCGAGAAGGTCATCACCTCCGGCTATGACACCTACGGGGACAGCGATGTGCTGGTATTCTGAACAACAAGTAAATAATTCAAATCCAATAAACAATGATCAAAGTATCCAACCTTTCCAAAGTCTTCCGCACGGAAGAGATCGAGACCACGGCGCTCAATGGTGTTTCCTTCGAAATCAAGGACGGCGAGTTCGTCGCCATTATGGGCCCTTCGGGCTGCGGCAAATCTACCCTTCTGAACATCCTGGGCCTGCTGGACAACCCGACCAGCGGCTCGTATGAACTCCTCGGCACCGAGGTCGGTGGCCTCAAGGAGAAGGAGCGCACGAAGTTCCGCAAGGGCAACATCGGTTTCGTCTTCCAGAGCTTCAACCTCATCGACGAACTGAATGTCTATGAGAACATCGAGCTCCCGCTGCGCTACCTGAACATCAGCGCATCCGAGCGTAAGGCCAAGGTGACGGACATCATGAAGCGCATGGCCATCAGCCACCGCGCGGGCCATTTCCCGCAGCAGCTCTCCGGCGGTCAGCAGCAGCGCGTGGCCATCGCCCGCGCCGTCGTTGCCGGTCCGAAGCTGATTCTCGCGGATGAGCCCACCGGTAACCTTGATTCCAAGAACGGCAAGGAGGTGATGGACCTGCTCAAGGAACTCAACGCCGAGGGCACGACCATCGTGATGGTAACGCACTCCCAGAAGGATGCCGCCTGCGCCCAGCGTACCATCGACCTCTTCGACGGCCAGATCGTCAGCGACGTCAAGAACGAACTGTAAATGAAATCCAAGAACGATATCCTGATCAAGGTCCTGTCCCTCGGCGTGGGACTGGCGGTGGGCATCGTGCTCATTGCCAAGGTCTTCTTCGAGCTGAGCTACGACAGCTTCTACAAAGACCTGGACCGGGTGTATTCCATCCGGACCTGGTACGCGCAGAACGGCGATGAGGCCGACTACGGGCAGGTGAGCGGCGCCGTGGCCGTGGGCTTCATGGAAGAAGTCCCGGGCGTGGAAGCCGGCACCCGCTACACCGGCGTGTTCAGCGGCGATACCTATCTGGATGAGGAAGGGAATAAGCTGAAGGCCACGATGGTCTGTGCCGACACCTGCTTCTTCAAGGTCTTCGACCGGCCGATCCTGGCCGGCAACCCGACCAAGACGCTGGGCAAGTGGGGCTGTGTGATGGTGAGTCGCTCGTTCGCGGAGAAGCTGGGCGGCGTGCAGGAGTGCATCGGCAAGCAGATCTGCAACCTGGACCAGGTGGACTTCAAAGCCACCGTCGAGGGCGTGTACGAGGATTTTCCGAAGAACGGCTCGCTGGACTTCGACATCCTGCTCGCGATGAATACGTACAACAAGAGCAGCACCGACAACTGGCTGGGCAACGACCGCTATCACGGCTTCGTGAAGCTGTTCCCGGGTGTGGATCCGAACACCCTCGCGGACGGCATCCGGAAGATGCAGGAGGCCCACCAGCCGATGGAGGAAATGGAGGCCATGGGCCTGCAGCTGCGGTATTTCCTGCAGGCGTTCAGCACGCTGCATACCTCCAATCCGCGCGTGAAGACCCAGGTGATCCTGCTGTCGATCGTGGCTGCGTTGCTGATCCTGATTTCTCTGCTCAACTACATCCTGATCGTCATTTCCTCCCTGGTGAAGCGCTCCAAGGAAGTGGGCGTGCGGAAATGCTACGGCGCTGAAAGCCGGCATATCTATGCCATGCTGACGAAAGAGGCGCTGCTGCACATCGTCCTCTCGCTCGTGCTTGCCGCCGCAATCATCTTCGTCGGCCGGAGCCTCGTGGAGAATCTGCTGGGCGTGCCGTTCCAGACCCTGCTGGTGCCGCAAAGCGTCCTGGCCATCGTGGGCGTGATCCTGCTGGTGCTGGTTATCTCGATCGTCATTCCGGCGGAGCTGTACCAGCGGATTCCGGTCTATGCCGCGCTGAAGAATTACACAGAGGCCTCCCGCCGCTGGAAGCTGGGGCTGCTGGGCGTGCAGGTACTCATCAACGTGTTCCTGGTGGTGATGCTGCTGATCATCGGCCGGCAGTACCGGATGGTGTCCAACAGCGACCCGGGATACAATTACGCGAATCTCTATTATTTCAATATGTTCGACGGCGACCGGGCGGCACAGGCCCGCGCTGTGGAGACGCTCCAGAGCCTTCCGGAGGTCAGCGGCGCGGCCGCGAGCTACAACCTGCCGTACGAGGGCTCCAGCGGAGACAATATCTATCTCCCCGAAGACCGTCGCGAACTCTTCAACGTCGCCGACCAGTACGAATGCTCCGACAGCTTCTACGAGCTGATGGACATCCGCTTCGTGGACGGCCGCGCCCCCAAGGATTCCCTGGAGATCGCCGTGGACGAGAAGTTCGTGGCCCGGATGGCCGATTTCGCCGACTGGAGCGACGGCGCCGTGGGCAAGCAGGTGTACGTCACCGGCCACGGCCCGGAGACGGACGACGACACGATCCCGTATTACTTCACCATTTCCGGTGTGTACCGGAGCTACCTGATCGGTAGCCTGGAGTACATGGATCCGCGCCCGAGCGTCCTCTTCTACGGCGAGGTCGGTTCCCGCTCGTCCTGGCTGCCGCACATCCTGTTCCGGGTGCAGCCGGACTCCCTGCCCAAGGTGCGGCAGGCGCTGGAAGCGGCGTTGCCGGACCGGGACATCGAGATCATTTCCTACGAGGAGGCCATGCGTGCGGCGTATGACGGCAGCAAGAAGATGCGCAACACGATGGCGCTGGGCGCCGTGTTCTCCCTGTTGATCGCGCTGCTGGGCCTGATCGGCTTTGTCCGCGACGAGAGCCTGCGCCGGTCCAAGGAGATGGCGATCCGCAAGATCAACGGCGCCACGACCCGCGACATCCTGCACGTCTTCGCGACGGACATCATGAAACTCAGCCTGGTCATGGCCGTGGCTGCCTCAGCAGGGGCCTTCTTCGTGGCCCGCAAATGGTTGGAGCACTTCGCCGAGAAGGTTCCGGTCAGCCCGCTCTTCTTCGTGTGCGGCACCGTCCTGGTGCTCGCCATCGTCTTGGCCGTGGTGGTCCTGAACTGCCTCCGCATCGCCCGGGCGAATCCGGTGGAATCGCTGAAAAACGAATAGTCATGAAAAGTTACCTGAAATTCCTTTCCCGCAACAATCTCTACACCGCCATCGAGGCGGCGGGGCTGGCTGTCAGCCTGGCGTTTGTGATCCTGATCGGCAGCTATGTGGTCCAGCAGTATGAGGTGGCGCACGAGTCGGCGGACTGGAAGCGAACCTATGTGCTGGGAAACAACGATTACCTGAGCCTGTCCTATTGGGACAAGGATGAAGTGGAGATGAACATCCCGGAGGTGGAGGTGGCTACGCACGTTTCGCTTCTGGGGAATCCGAATGTCCGGTACGGCGAGGAGCCGCTCAAAGTTTCCGGGATAGAGACGGACGCCAATTTCTTCCGGGTTTTCCCGCAGTATCGTCTGCTGGAAGGAAGTCTGGAGGACTTTGTGGGCAAGGAGGACATCCTGATCAGCGAATCTTTTTTCCGCAGGACGGGCGCCCAAATCGGTGAAACGATTCAGGTGGGCGAAGAAAAACGCATCGTCAAGGGCGTCTTCGCCGATTTTGACGGCATGTTTTTCATGCATTGCGACATCATCACGCAGATTTCCAACTCCTGGGGTGCGAGCCAGACGGAGTTCAAGTTCAACAGCATCGGCGGCTACAGCACCTGGTTCAGGGTGCGGGAAGACGCGGATCCGGCAGACGTGCTGGCCAAAGTGAAAGCGCTCCTGCACAAGAACTACGATACCGTCTGGGGAGAAGATAAGGTGGAATCCTGGAGCGCCTTCCGGATGGACGAGGCTTTCTTCTTCCCGAAAGGCAGCAACGGACTGATCCGCACGGGCAATGCCCAGATGCTGCACCTTCTCACGGTCGTGGTGTTGTTGCTGCTCTTGTCGGCCATCTGCAACTATGTGAACCTGTCCCTGGCGCTTACAGGAAAGCGGGCCCGGGAAATGGCTACCCGGCGCCTGCTTGGAGCCGACAAAACGGGCATTCTGTGGAAGTACATCGGCGAATCGGTCGCTTTCACGGCGGTCTGCTTCGTGGTGGCGCTGGTGCTGGCTTACTGGCTGCTTCCGATGATGAACAACCTGGTTTCCACCGTTGACCCGGATGACGTGGCCCGGGGCGCCGCCGACACCAATGTGCGGCTCTCCCTGATGTTCACGTCCGGATATGTTCTCTCCTATATCGCCGGCATTCTGGTCCTGGGCATTGTCAATGGCTTGCTCCCGGCCTTCGCGGCCTCGCGCTATCAGCCCATCGACGTCATCAAGGGGACACTCCGGCGCCGGAACAAAATGGTGATGAGCAAAGTGTTCATCGTGACGCAGAACGCCCTTTCGGTCTTTCTGATCGCCTTGGCCCTGGTGATGGAGGTCCAGATGCGTCATATGCTTGCCAGGCCGATGCATGCCGCCACGGAAAACCGTTATTACATCGAGTATTCCGCCCTGGACTATGACGAGATGAAGCTTTTCAAAGACAAGGTTGAACAACTACCTTTTGTGACGAAAGCAGGCGTCGGACGCGGTATCCCCGGAATGATCAACATGGGCATGGGCATCAAGGTGGACGAAGAGCATCGTGTCGATATGCCCGTCATCGTATGCGACTCCACCTATTTCCAACTGCTGGGGCTGGAAGTGGAGGAAGACTTCGGCCATCCGCTGGTGCATTCGCTGTGGCTGAGCCGAAGCGCCTTCAACGCGGCAGCGGTGTCGGATACGTCCACCGTCTTTCCGAGGAAGATTTATATGAATGGAGCCCATCCGGAGTTCATCGGAGGTGTGGTGACGGATTATCCCACCCGTTCGGTCCTGGAGAACAATCAGAACTTCCAGGGGGGCGTCATCGTGACCCGCGCCGAAGAGATTCTATATAGTAATTGTCTGCTGATTGGCACGATCGGAGAAGACCCTGCTTACGAGAAGGCCATCCTGCAGGCTTACCGGGAATACCGTCTGGAGACCTCCGGTGTGGAAGAGCCTGCCTGGCGCAGCGGCTTCATCAAGGTAATCAATCGCAAAATGCTCGCTCCCGTGGAAAGGACCTTGCGTCTGGTGGAACTCTTCGCCGTCCTGGCCGTGCTGATTTCCCTGCTTGGCCTGCTTGCCATGAGTACCTATTTCGCCGACGAGAATACCAAGCAAATTGCCGTACGCAAGGTCTTCGGCTCCGATGTCTCGTGCGAAACCTGGCGGGCGGTCCGCAACTATATGCTCCTGGTGGGCGGGGCCTGCCTGATCGGCATCCCGGTCGCCATCTGGGCTGCAGGAGCGTATCTGGAACGCTTCACATACAGGGCCGAAGGCTACGGTTGGGTATTCGTGGCGGCGATTGTGATTTCGCTGGTCATCGCCTTTGCCACGGTGCTCTGGCAGACCCTGAAGGCCGCCCGGACGAACCCGGCCATTGAATTGAAGAAAGAGTAAAATGAAGAGTTACCTGAAATTTCTGAGTAGGAACAAGTTATACACCGCCATCGAGTTTGTTGGGCTGGCGGTGAGCCTGGCGTTTGTGATCCTGATCGGCAGCTTCGTGTGGCAGCAGTACGCCGTGGTCCGGGAGCACCCGGACCGGGAGCGGATCTACCTGCCGGGGCTGCCGGACAGCCCGGGCCTGACCTACGGCTTCGCGGATGTGGTGACGGAGATCCCGGAGATCGAGTCCATGGCCACGCTGTGCTTCTGCGCGCCCACTTACGGCATGCACGATGTGCTGTACGGCGGCGGCGTGGACCGGAACTTCTTCGAGATGTTCCCGCGTTTCCGCTTCGTGGCGGGCGACGCGGACGCCGTGCTCACGGAGACGAATGTCCTCGTGTCGTCGCGTTTCGCACGCCGGCACGACCTTTCGCTCGGGGACCGGCTGACGCTGGAAGAGAAGGACTACACGGTCGGGGCGATCTTCGAAAACCCGCGCGGGACGGTCTTCCGTTCGTATGAAGTGCTCCTGCCGCTGGCGAGCGTGAAGGACCGCTGGCAGCCGTTCGACAATTTCGGCAGCAAGACCATCTTCCTGAAAGTGCGCCCCGGCACGGACCGCCAGGTGCTCTATGATAAGCTGGAAGATCTCTGCAAACGGGTCTATCCGGACATGTATGGCCGGGACTTCTTCGACCATCTGGACCTGTTCCGCTACGACGAACTCTTCTTCCGGGAGACGGACCGGACCTTCAAGCACGGGGATCAGAAGACCCTGCGGATCCTGCTGCTCGTGTGCCTGTTGCTCCTGCTTTCTTCGATTTTCAACTATATCAACCTCTCCGTGGCGCTCACCGGCAAGCGCGCCAAGGAGATGGCCGTCCGCCAGCTCATCGGCGCCTCGCGGGGGAGTATCGTCCGCAAGTACATCGTCGAATCGATCCTCTTCACGGCGGTCTGCTTCGCGGCGGGCCTCCTGCTCGCCGATGCCTTCTGCCCGCTGCTGAACCAGCTCCTGAGCAACCCGGACGTGCCTGTCAAGATCGTCTGGTCCACGGGTTATGTGCTGGCCTATGTTGGCATCGTGCTCGTGCTGGGCGCCCTGTGCGGCGCCGTGCCGGCGGTCATGGCGGGGCGGTATAACTCCCTGGAGGTGATGAAGGGCGGCTTCCGGCGCCGGACCAAGATGGTCTTCAGCAAAATCTTTATCGTGCTGCAGAACGCGCTGGCCGTCATCCTGATCGCCCTGGCCATCACCATGGAGGCGCAGATGCGCAGGACGCAGACCCGGCCGATGCATTGCAGGGTCGAGAATATGTACGACCTCTCGTTCATCACCGCAGAGGACCAGACGCCGCTGCGCGACGCCTTGGATCGGCTTCCTTTCATTAAGAACATTGGCAAATGCACCAGCGCACCGGGCGTCGAGGCCAGTGGGCAGTACAGCGTGACCCGGGACGGGGAGGACATCCTGTACCGGACCTACATGATGGACAGCACGGCCTTCCGTATGTTCGGTTTCGAGATCCTGAAGGACTACGGCGCCCCGGTGCTCAACAGCGTCTGGTTCACGGACGAGGCTTTTGCCGCCAGCGGCTTCGACGACGAGTATCACGATATCAGCGTGCTGTCCCAGCGACTGGAGGGCTGCGAGAATGTGGCGGGCGTGATCCGAGGCTTCCCCACGAACCGCATGAATATGGGCACGGAAGACCCGTCCATCGTGGTCATCGTGCGGCCGGAGGATATCTGGTGGGGGACGTTCGTCATCGAGGTGGAAGGCGACCGGAAGGAAGCCGAGAAGGCCATCATGGCCGCGTACGACGACTACGCCCGCGAGCGGGAGGTCTATTCGAATTATCCGGGCTGGCTCGAAGATTATTTCGCCGAGGCCTGGGTGCCCGCCCGCAACAACATGCGCCTGGTGGAGATCTTCACCCTGCTGGCCATCCTCATCTCCCTGCTGGGCCTGGTGGCCATGAGCACCTACTATGCCGACGAGAAGTCCCGCGACATCGCCGTCCGCAAGGTCTTCGGCGGCACGGTGGACTCCGAGGCGCGCCGCACGATCCGGGACTACATGATCCTCGTCGGCGTGGCCTGCCTGATCGGCATCCCGGTGGCGGTGTACGTGGCGCAGGAGTACCTCAAGGACTTCATCTACCGCCTGGAAGGCTACTGGTGGATCTTCGCCGTATCCGTCCTGCTGACCCTGCTCATCGCCTTCCTCTCCGTCCTCTGGCAGACCCTCAGGGCCGCGAAGACGAACCCTGCGGTGGAGCTGAAGAAGGAATAGGGCTTACGGCCGGAAGGGCTGGCGGGCGACGAGGGAGCGGCCGAGGGTGAGGCTGTCGGCGTACTCGAGGTCGTCGCCGAAGCCGAGGCCGCGGGCGAGGGTGGAGACCTTTACGCCCTTGCCTTCGATCTGGCGGTAGATGTACAGGGCGGTCGTTTCGCCTTCGACGTCGCCGCTCAGCGCGAGAATGATTTCGATGTCCCCGAGGGAGGCGCTGTCGCCGCCCGGCAGGTCCTCCGTGGCGGCATCCTCCGCGTGCATCCGGTCGATGCGCTCGACCAGCTCCTTGATCTTCAGGTCCGAGGGGCCGATGCCGTCGATGGGGGAGATGATGCCCCCGAGGACGTGATAGACGCCGCGGTACTGCCCCGTGGCCTCGATGCTCATCACGTCGCGCACGCTCTCCACCACACAGATGGTGCGCGCGTCGCGCGAATGGTCGGCGCAGATCGAGCAGGTGTCCGCGTCGGCGATCATCTGGCAGATGTGGCAGTAGTGCACGTCGTCGGCGAGGCGGTTCACGGCTTCCGTGAAATGATGGATCTGCTCCGGGGTCTGCCCCAGCAGGTGCAGGGCCAGGCGCAGCGCGCTGCGCGAGCCCACGCCGGGCAGCGAACCGATGGCCTCGACGGCCTCCTGAAGGGTCTTGGAAGGATATTTCTCGGTAGAATACATTTTTTGCAATTCAGATAGGCAAAGATAGTGAAAATCAGAAATATTTGCTAACTTTGCGCGCCCGTTTTCCGGCGATGCCGGACAGTGGCACAGAAAATAATGTTTAACTACTAGTTTGTTTCAATTACAAAATGGAAGAAATTAAGAACGAAGTTGCTCCTCAGGAGCAGCAAAAAGAAACCAAGGCTGCCGGCGTGCGGATCAATGCGTCCGTCAAGCCGGAGGACTTTGACTGGGATGCCTTTGAGGGCGGCGATGTCTATGGCAGCACCGACAAGAAGGCCATCGAAGAGGCTTACAGCGCCACGCTGTCCAAGGTCGTCGAGAACGAAGTGGTCGAGGGTGAGGTGACCGCCGTCACCAAGCGCGAGATCGTCGTCACGATCGGTGGTAAGAGCGAGGGCGTCATCCCCGTGT
>Ga0265300_10004565_pt1 | contig 10987 bp, 10 predicted proteins | sample AusTroGonzalo_MG_FD_193482 | JGI IMG/M metagenome (GOLD analysis project Ga0265300, IMG submission 193482) | Bovine rumen microbial communities from tropical cattle in Woodstock, Queensland, Australia - Gonzalo_03 | ecosystem: Host-associated > Mammals > Digestive system > Stomach > Rumen ... | reverse complement strand
GAAGACAACGAAGAGACTGCAATGAAAACTTACAATCAATGGAAAGAAGATTGTATGAATTATTGGACAAATATTATCTGAATCAAAGCTGAACATTTGAGATTCAAAGATCATGAAAAATTAGCACACTATGCAAAAGCAGCTACAGATGTAGAATATTTGTATCCACGAGGATTTGGAGAAATTCAATGAATTCACAATAGGACAAATTTTGACCTAACACAACACCAAAACGAATCAGGAAAAGATATGCAATATTCAGATCCATTCACTTGAAAAAGATACATCCCACGATGTATTGAAGCTTCATTTGGACTTGGAAGACAAGTAATGGTAGTGATGCTTGAGTTCTATGATGAAGAAGAATTAGAATGATGAGATAGTCGTGTAGTAGTAAGATTCCCAAAGAAATTAGCACCAGTAAAATTCGCTATTTTGCCATTGGTAAAGAAAGATGAGAAGCAAGTAGAAATAGCTAAAAAGATATTCAAAGATTTGACAAAACAATTTGCTTGTGAGTATGATGACAACTGAGCAATTGGAAAGAGATATAGAAGACAAGATGAAATTTGAACACCATTCTGTATCACAGTAGATCAGCAAAGTTGTGAAGATGGAGAAACAGTGACTATCAGAGATAGAGATACTATGGAACAAAAAAGAATAAAAATTTCAGAAATTGCTGAGATGATGGAGTAAAGTTTTATGACAATATTGAAACCCCTTTCATGAAAGATTGGGGTTTTTTTGTTATGTCATTCTGAGTGAAACGAAGAATCTTATCATCCTTTTAAAGGAAGTGGACTCCAGCAGCCCCGCATTTTGCGGGATAAATATTGCGGGGTGGAGGATTTTTTTCTATTTTTGTTTTGCCTCCGGCGGGATACTTTTGTCCAGAGTTACAAAAGTATCCAAAAAAACTCTTCAAAAAATTTTTCAGTCATACTTTTCGTTTGTTGATTTTCTAAACAATACGAAGAATCGTTACATCCAATTCTATTGGACAGCTTTAGCATATTTTTGACAGTAATTTCAATGCAATCTGACAAATGAAAAATTTTTGGCTGACGCCTTTTTTGAATTTATTTTTCAAATAATACTCCTTATTTAATTATTTATTAATAAACTTTTCTTCAAATTCTTTTTGACTACAAGTGAGCAATCTGATAAAATCGACCAATGCTCAAATAATAAATATTCATCAAGTTAAAAGGTACAATATACCTTTACCACTTTTTCATAAATAAAATCGATGTACTCAAAAGCATCCTAAGAAGAAGCAAAGAATTATAGCAATAGTTTTATTTTTTTGTGGGATTTCAAGTTTACTTTCTTTGAGGTCTTTATCTAAAAATTCTCAGCAATGTTTACATTTTTTTGCTCCATCAGCAATTTCTTCCATACAATAAGGACATTTCATAGTGATTTATAATTAATAAATAAAATTGTTTAAAAAAGACGACTGATACTATCGAGTCGCCAAACTAAGATTCTTTATACCATCAAACGTGTAATAAAGAAACGATAATACCAATCGTCTTTATTTGTTTGATAGTACTTAATACTATACTAAATCTTAATTTGGCAGTTTTTTTATAGAAAATTTAGCTTATTTTTCAAGTTGAAAGGTCTATATTTTGTTATGACGAACACAATATGTTGAAAACTACTAGCTTTTGAATATACTGTATTCCCAATGAAAATAATTAGCAAAAATAAGATAGCATATCATGATTACTCTTTTGAGAAAGACTACGAAGTAGGAATAATTTTGAAGTGACATGAAGTTAAATCTATCAAATCTGGTCAGGTGAATTTGAAAGATTCTGTAGTAAGAATACAAAATAGAGAATTATGGATAAAAAATATGGATGTACCACTTTATAAAATGACATCTCCAAATTTAGTACCGTGATACAATCCAAAATGAGATAGAAAGCTCCTTGTTACTAAAAGGGAATTAGCAAAAATTTCAGCATTGACTGACAAACCGTGAATTGTGGTGATTCCTTTGGAAATCTATATAAACAATAAATGATTGATAAAAATAAAAATTTGAGTTGGAAAACTTATGAGAAAAGTAGAAAAAAAACAAATTTTGAAAGAAAAAGATATCCAGAAACAAATGGACAGAGAAATGAAGAATTATTAATTAATAATTAATAATTTTGGAACAATCTTCATTATTAATTCTTCATTTTTAATTATTAATTATTTTTATCTAAAGAAAATTAATTTGTATATCATTTCAGCAGCTAATTTTAAGCTGTTTGAATTTTTTTGTCATTTCTGGAGGCTATAATCTGTGTAGCGAATATGTACTGGTAATTCTTTGTACTTAATTTTATTTTTTTTCAATTGTTCATTTACTTCGTTTGCATAATGCATTCAATCTGCTGTAAGTTTTATCTTTTTGAATTCGTTTATTTCAATTACTCTGTATCCATTATGAGGATCAGAAACTTTGATTCAGTAGAGGAGTCTTGTTACAAATCTTGAGATAGCCAAAATAAATTTCCTACTTGTTGGAATGTTTTCAGCTACTCATCATTCTACAAATCTGGATCCTAAATATGCTCAGTATTTTCATTTATTTTGATTGATGTTTTTTATGAAATTTTCCATATCTTTTACATCCATTTGTCAGTCTGAATCAAATCCTACAAACCATTTCACTTGTAGTTCTTCTGCATAATCTTGGATAAATTTATATCATGTTTGATTTGCGGCTCATCATCATCTATTTATTTCATGTGATAGAATTATTATCAAACAATCTGGATATTGATTCTGTTTTTCTTTCAATATTTCCAATGAATTGTCTTTTGATCAGTCGTTTATCAAAACTAGTTTTTTGAATCAAGCAGCGATAATTTCATCGATAACTTTATCGACCATTTTTGATTCGTTATAAACTCTGATATTGAAAACGAAATCATCTTTCTGTGTTTTATTTTTATAGTTTTTTATTTTGTCTTTTACTTGTTCATATCATTTGTGAATTGCTATTGCTGAAACTAATCTTGTTAATTCTTGTTTATCTCTAGTCTGATTATTTACAGATCAAATATAAAAATATGCCAATATTACTATCGCAGCATAAACTATGACATCAGATCATCTTGCTAATCAAAATATTGCTCAAAATCTGTTTAAAGCTTCTCAATTTATCGCAAAATATATCAATAATGCTGCTCATCAAGCAAATATGATTAAGTGCAAAATATTTGCTTTTTTGCGTTTGTATAAATCAATTCAAAAAAACAAAAATATTACAGATACAACTATTATTAAGAATGATAGTAATGACATGTAAATCTATAATATTGATAAAAATCTACTGATTCATAAATCTCCAAGCATCTTCAATTGCTTGATAAACTGATCTCTTGTACTCTCGTCCCAAAACTTGTTTAGCTTTTTGTGGGTTTGCAATACTTGTGGCAATATCTCATGGTCTTCTGGAAACTATTTGTGTAGGAATTTCTTTTTCTGTGACTTTGCTTACTAAATCTACAATTTCTTTTACTGATTTTCCATCTCAAGTACCTATATTAAATATATCAAAATATCATTTATCAGGATCTATTTCATTTTCTTTTTTATAATCTTCATATTTTTGTAACTGGTTATATGCTGCAAGATGTGCATCGGCAACATCCATTACATGGATATAATCTCTAACTCATGTACCATCTGGTGTGTCGTAATCATCACCAAAAATTTGTACACAATCTATCTCTCCTTTGGCTACTTTGAGTGTATATGGTACTAAATTATTTGGTACTCAAACTGGATTTTCTCCAATTAATCCAGATGCATGAGCTCATATTGGATTAAAATATCTCAAATTTACTACATTAAATCACTTGAATGTAGCTAAATCTTTTAACATATATTCCATAACTAATTTAGTTGTTCAGTAAGGATTGTATGTTCAAACACGATCAGTTTCTGTAAATGGTGGCAATATTTTTGGTGAATCGTAAACTGTGGCACTACTTGAAAAAACAATATTTTTCTTGTTAAATTTTGTCATTACTTTCAAAAGTGTTTCAGTTCACAAAATATTATTATCATAATACAAGAAAGGATCTTGGCAACTCTCTCATACTGCTTTTTTTGCAGCAAAATGTATGACTCAATCGATTTCAGGATGATTTTTGAAAACTTTTTCTAAATTTGATTCATCTCTAATATCGTACTTGTAAAAAGTTGGTTTTTTTCAGATAATTTCGGCAATTTTATCTAAAATATCAATACGAGAATTTGAAAGGTTATCAACGATTATTAGATTGTAACCTGCTTCTCAGAGAACTGTGCATGTATGGGATCATATGTATCCTAATCATCATGTAACCAAAATTGTACCAGAATTTTCCATTGAAAATTTTATTTGTAAAAGTTTCTAACTGTTATGTATAATGACTCAAAGAGAAATTTCAATAACAATAATTAATCTGTAATTTAGTCGTAAAGTATCAGTTGTGATTTGAGAATTTCGTTGTTATATATATGGAATATTATGTGATTTATAGCTTATTCTAATTGGATGTTTTTATGATTATTTTTTTAAGTATATTTTAACGGCTTCACCGTTGTTATTTAAATTTTTGATTTTGAAGTCGTAACCTACCATTTTATCGGCATTTTCGTATGATGTAATGAAACAACCAAGATTTCATTTGTATAGTGAAATTAGGTTTTCATACAATCAATCCAAGTTGTAATTTTGTAATCTTTTTCCGTATGGTGGATTTGTGACGATGAAACCGTTTCGTTGTTTAGTTTTGAAAATATCTTTGCATTCAAACTTTATTGTGTCTGCTACTCATGCAGATTCTGCGTTCATTTCGGCGATTTCTACCATTTGTGGATTTATATCCTGTCATATAATTTCGTAATTTCACTGGAATATTTTAGCTTTTAATTCTTGTTTCATTTTTTCAAATTCGTCTCTATTGAACTCTGCAAAATCTTCGAAAGCAAAATTTCTATTCAATCCTGGTGCAATGTTTCTGGCAATCATGGCAGCTTCAATACAGATTGTCCCACTTCAACACATTGGATCTAATAGGGGAGTTTTATAGTGCCAATTACAAATTCTGAGCAAACTTGCTGCTAAATTTTCTTTTAGTGGTGCCTCTCATGTTTGGATTCTGTATCATCTATTGTGCAGTGAATCTCAAGAAGTATTTAAGAAAATTGAGCATCTATTTTCTATTATTTGTACTAAAACATTTATAGGCCTTAAATTGGGATCGGAAAATCTTTGTTTGTTTTCTCAGACAAGCTTTTTTAAAATGGCTTTGTTTGCTATGCTTTGAGTATGCTTTTTGCTATCTATTGTGGAATTATAAATGTTTGCATTTACGTCAATTTTGTGTCATTTTGTTATATAATCTTTTCGATTTATATTGTATACTAAATCAAATAGTTCATCAAAATTTTGGATATCTGAGCAATCAATTTCACAAAAAATTTTATTTGCAATTCTGGAATTTAGATTTAGTTTTCGTATATCTTTTTCATCTCATTCAACATATATTCAAGTAGAAAAATTGTCAAATGGTTTATAACCCAAAATTTTCAATTCATTTGCCAATATTGTAGCAGTTCATTCAAAGCAAGTTATTAGTAGTTTCATTTAATTATAAGTTTTCTAAAAAATCGTAGCAACTTTTTCTCAATTGTTTCATGCGAGCTAGATTGTGAGCATCGCTATTCACGTAAATTTTTTTGGTATTTTTTAATACGTAAAGTAATTTGTCTTCTATATAATTTTTTTTATCGAAAGTTGATTGGTTAAATTCTATAGCAATTCAGTATTTATTAGCAAGTTCTACAACTGGTTCTATTTTTATAAACTCTCATAATTCTTTAGTATCATATGGATGTCAAATTAAATTTATTTTATCATGATATTTTTCTATTGCATTAAGAAGTCACTTTGTTGCTGTAGATGGTTCTGAAAGATATCAATTTCGATGTACTGATAAAATGGTAAATTTTCATTCAATTTGTTGATTTGTTATACATATATCTCAATTTTCATTCAAGATATCTCATTCGACTCAGAATATCACATTCACATTGTTATGTACATTCTTTCGATTATTTAATGCATATCTTGCTCCTCCTGAGGGACATATTCAATAGCGTTCTTCTAATACTTTTACTAAATGGTCACTATGGTCTGTGATAGCGATTTCTTTCATTCAGATCTTTCATGCAAATTGGACAATTTCTTCAATTGTAGCACATCCATCAGAAAACATACTATGAATGTGGTAATCAGAGTATGAATCATTAATTATATTATTTTTCATAGATATTTTTTTGGATAAAAAAATTTTGTCTTGTTAAAAAATATTTTTAATTTTTTAAAAATCAATATTTTATCTTTTATAATAGTTTTTTAGTTTAAAATGAATGCATTAGCGATTAGATATCATATACCTATTACAAATAATCATATTGCCGTATAAAGTAATGTTTTTCATAGTTTTTGAAAATTTTCAGCTTTGCTTGGGTTAGTTAAAATTTGGAAACCTTGTACTAATAATAATATAAATATTACTAACGATATAATTCATAATGCTCGTGAAATTACATTGTAAATTATTGGTATGTTTTTGTCTGCTAATATTCATGATCATATTTCTCATAAATTTTGAGCATCATCAAAAACATCAGATTGTTTTCAGTATATAGCTTCGACTATATTTTTTGCTCATATTATTATTAGCATGGATACTGCACATCGTCAAATCATTCAAAGTGCTTTTTTGTGGCTTGTTCCATCTGATTTTGTTATTAGGCTAATACTTTTTCATACTAAAATTACAAAAATTACTGCAAGAGCGAGATATAATGCAATTTTGATAAAAGGATATGCTATTTTATTATATAATGCTTGAGATAGCGCGATTCATTTTATACCTTCTGTATCTCATTGTTCAAAAATATCTATAAATAGAACTGATCAAATATATTTTGCACTCATCATGATAATTATTCAAATTATTCAAAAAACTACCATTTTTAGTCATGTCGACATTTGCTTTTCATCACCGGAAAATAATAATTTATATGCTCATATTATTCATATTACTATTCATACTGCGATGGCAATTGGGATAACTATATCATCTATTAGCTTAAATATTAAGTTTATTAGAGTTACTCATCATCATTGTAAGTCATTATCTTGGGGAGTATTTATATGAGTTTGTATTGGCTGAACAGCATCATCTATTGCTGACGAAAAATTTCATGTACCTAATGCTATGGGTGCAATTTGGAATCATATAATAATAATTCATAGTATTGTTTTTATAATTTTATTCATTTTTTGTTATTTTTGATTTAAAAAATATACCAGTAATACCCCTAAATATTGGTAAATGAGGTAAATGTTTCCATTTTGTGGCCATTATTCAGTATCTTAGGATAATCATAATATCTCATATAATTAAAAAAGGAATTTTATGTATAATTCATACATACGTTCATAAAAGACATGTTAATCATAAGAGTATATATTCGAAAATTATTTGTTTATTGTCTATTTTAAATATAAATTCAAAAATGTTTTTTTGTTCTATGATATTTGTTTTTATTCAATTATGATTGAATAACGATTTTATTGCTCATGTAAGATATCATCGTATTTCTTCTGGATTTTTTTGAAAAGTATTGTTTATGTGCTCATTTCGCTTGTTTCAAAAATTAAGTCCGCTGATTGTGTAAGTTATTTTAAATAGTATTAATACTAAAATGGAAATGTTTACATATATATTTGGTATAAAAATTGATGACATTGTGAATAATGTTCGCAATAATATACTGGATTTTATAAGACTATTATCTCATTGAAATTGATGGTGATCATACCAAATGTAAATATTGTATAATGGAATAAAGTATAATAACTTGTCTAAATTATTTTCATTATTTATTTCTTCAGATTGATTTGGATTAATATTCTTATTTAATGCTACTAGTAATGTTCATATACATAATGAAGTAGCTAACAAAATTAGGAATCACATACTTATTCTTTGTATAATTATATTGTTAGTCCTAAATTGAAGTATCCAAAATACGATTGAAATTATAAGTAATAATATATTTAAATATCAGAGCTTTATAAATCAGTTTATAAATGATTTGTCTTCATTTGATAATGATTCATTTGTTTTTAAATTGTTTTTTATTAATGGAGCAAAAAACATGATCGCACAGAACGCAAACTCATTTTTTTTATTTATGCTATTTGTGTTTTTTGTATCCATTTTTATTTTATATCTGTGGATATAAACGCTTGTTCTTGAGGGGAAGCTAGTATTTTTACTCATATGTGTTGACTTCCTGCAAATATTAATCATTCTCAAATTCAACAAGATATTAATCTTCTTTCTTCAGCTTCTGATAGTCAAAGTAGGCTATTTAGTGAGTTGATTGATGTGGTTGATTGTTTTAGTAATATTTGTAAAGCAGAATTGGAAATGATAGGTTTTCCATATTCACTTCTGACAAAATCTTCAATATCTTGTGATATTGTCGTAATTCAAACTCAGTATTTTCTAGCTCTTTTTGTTAATCCGAATAAAAATTCTGCAGATGTCTTGTGTCTAAGCATAATCCATGCTTCATCACACACTAATAATCTTTTCTTTTTGTGGGCTCTTACTTTTGTCCAAATGAAATTTAACACATTAAACATAGCAGGCGTTTTTAATGCATCTTCTAAGTCTCTAATACTAAATACAGTTAATGCATTATCTATATCTACATTTGTATAATTATTAAATATTTTTCAAAATGTTCATGTCACATATTTACTTAGTTTTAATGCCATAGTTTCTCATCAATCCATTCAATTTAATGTGTTCATTAAATCTTCCATGATAGGAGGTTGCTTTCATTCATAATTTGTTTCATCAAAAGTAAATCATTTCAAAATATATGTACTTTGTAGTGCTTTGTCTAATAATGCTTCGTCTTCTGTATTTAAATCTCATATTAATATTTTAATTAGTCAGATTAAGTTCATGATTTGACTCCTTAATAAATCTCATTTTCCATATTCTACATCTTCAATTTTTGGCGGAATATCGAATGGATTTAAGTATTGTTGTGAATTTGTAGCAATGTTTATGTATGTCCCTCATACTTTATCACACATATCTTTGTATTCATTTTCAGGATCAATTACTATTGATTCAATTCCATTTAGGAGATATCTCATAATTTCTAATTTTACTGTGAATGATTTTCATGCTCATGATGTAGCTAAAATACAACTATTCATGTTTGGTAAGCTATTGTTGAATCTATCAAAAATTACTAATCATCATGTGAAACTATTTATTCAGTATAATATTCATGTCTTTTGTGTTAAATCATTTGAAATGAATGGAAAGCTTCATGCAAGTGATGAAGTAACTGCACTTCTCGTGATTCATAAATCATCTAAGCAAATAGGTAAAACGCTATTAAATCATTCATCCATTCTTTGAATGGCGTTTTTTAATCTGATTCAGTATCCAGATATTTTTTGTTCAAATTTTCTTCAAATTTCTTTTAGTTTTTCTTCATCTTCATTGTATAAATTAATATAATATCATAGTTCAAAATATCTTTCTTCACGAGTTGTTAATTTTTGTCTAATATCTTCCACATCTCTATATTGTTGTTCTATCTCTGTATCAAGTGTAATTCCTTTTTGTATAGAATCGTTAATTTCAGATTTTAATTGTGTTGCTCTATTTTTTAACATACTTTGGATTGCACTATCTTCTTCGGGGTAAATCAAAAAGCTCATATCTCGTTTTTCGTTGAATCATAAGATATCTCTCGTCCATAAAGCATCAATGTATGAAGGGTAACTTTGGACATAATAGGATTTTCACAATATTCCTGATACGTTGAAATTATTTGCTTTAAATTCCCAAAAAGATGGTGCTATATGTGTTTTATAGTCGTTTATTGTTGTAGTATAACGATTTTCTACTTCAGAAATATATTTTCTTAAATCGCTTGTTAATTTTTTGTCTGAATACTCATCATCAGGCATAGAAATGATAGCTTTTATTTGATCTTTTAGTTCCATCTTTTTTAAATCTACATTTTCTACTGCTTCGTTGCTTTTCTTTCCGTTTCAGTTGCTGTCTTTTTTGCCTGGTTGTGGGAATAAACTATCTACTAATTTATCAAAAAATCATTTTTTTTCTACTTTTTTTTCTGGCTGTTTATTTTGTGTTTCATTGTCTTTTTTATTTTGTACTATATTTTCTGTAGTTAGATTTTTTTGATTCTTTGCTGTGTCTGTTGTGTCCGCTTGAGTTGGCATTGGTGTTGTTGTTGGTGTTGTCGTGGGGGTATCTTTTTTAGGAATTAAGTTTTCGATAAAACTATCAAAGAATCATTTTTTTTCTACTTTTTGCGGTTTGGCATTTTCTATATTATTTGTTTGTGTTGTCGGTGCTGTCGCTTGTATTTGTTTTGTATTTTCTTTATTTCAAGTTTCTGGTTTAGTTTCATTGTTATTGGCCGGTGAATTGTCTTTTTTAGGTATTAAGTTTTCGATAAAACTATCAAAAAATCATTTTTTCTTTTTTCAATTACTTTCATTGTTTTTGTCACTATTGGGTGATCTTTCGTTTATATTGGGAAATCATCCATTTTCAAGAATGTCTGTGTAATTTGTATCAATAACTATGTTTTTGATTTGTTTGTACATATTTTTTTGTTTTTTTTAGTAAAATTTACTCGATTTAATTATAAACATAAATTGTTTTTTATCAAAAAATATGAGTTTTATTTTAAATATTGACTTTACATTTTAGAGAAAATATTATATAATTTTGAATTAGAAATATTTAGCCATTCATAGGCTTTTTTCTGAAAATCAGCATCTTTCATAAAATCATAAATTTTTTTTGTCACAATCTAGGATTACTTTGTAGCAATTTTTATTTGC
>Ga0265300_10004564_pt1 | contig 10987 bp, 9 predicted proteins | sample AusTroGonzalo_MG_FD_193482 | JGI IMG/M metagenome (GOLD analysis project Ga0265300, IMG submission 193482) | Bovine rumen microbial communities from tropical cattle in Woodstock, Queensland, Australia - Gonzalo_03 | ecosystem: Host-associated > Mammals > Digestive system > Stomach > Rumen ... | reverse complement strand
TCTGATAAAAAAAGGACTTGACATACGTATTGCTGGCGAAGCGAAGAAGGAAACCGAAGTGTTCGAGCCTTCAAGTTGCGCTATTAAACCTTTTGATTTTATTGGAGTCACACCAAAACTGCATGTTACCGAAGGCGACACTGTAAAGGCCGGCAGCGTGCTTTTCCACGACAAGAACAACGAACAAATACTGTTCACCTCTCCCCTTTCGGGTACTGTGAAGGCCATAGTCCGTGGAGAGAAACGTGCCATACTGCGTGTGGTGGTTGAATCGGACGGTAATAACGAGGCCATAGATTTCGGCAAGGCCAACCCTATGGAACTGTCGAGGGCCGAACTGGTCGACAAAATGCTGAAAAGCGGTGTGTGGACTATGATTCGTCAACGTCCTTTCAGCACAATAGCCAACCCGGCCGGCAAGCCCAAGCATATATTCGTGTCTATGTTCGACACGGCACCTCTCGCACCGGACAGCAATTATATTATTGAAAATCAGTCGGAAGCCTTGGCAACAGGTATCAAAGTGTTGTCCAGACTGACCGACGGAAAGCTGTATATAAACATTCGTAAAGGCACGTCATGTCAAGTCCCTGCAGAGGCTGGGAATGTGACTGTCACCGAATTTGGCGGGCCTCATCCTGCCGGCAACGTGGCGACCCAGATCAACGCCTTGTCTCCTATAAACAAAGGTGAGACGATGTGGTACTGCTATCCGCAGGATGTTGTAACCATAGGCAAGCTGTTCCTCAGCGGAACATACGACAGCAGCCGCACCATTGCCCTGACAGGCTCTGAAGTGAAGAATCCGCGCTATTTCCAGACCAGAATCGGGGCCGACATATCGCCCATCTTGGCTAAAGAACTGAAATCAGGCACGGATGTACGTGTCATCAGCGGCAACGTGCTGACAGGCACCAACGTGACAGATGACGGATTTCTCTGCTTCCACGACACCCAGGTGACAGTTATACCCGAAGGCAACAAATACAAACTTTTCGGCTGGCTGAGGCCTGTTTTCAAGCGTTTTACAGACACCAACACAAACGGTGACACTCGCCCTTACATAATGACCGGTCAGTTCGAGAGGGTATTCCCCTTCGACATCTACCCCATGCAGCTTATCAAGGCCTGCCTGATCAGAGATATAGACCAGATGGAAGCTTTGGGCATATACGAAATAGACGCCGAGGACTTTGCGCTTTGCGAGGTGATAGACCCCTCGAAAACGCCTATTCAACAAATCATACGAGAAGGACTTGAATTTATCAGAAAGGAGACGTGCTGATGGGACTGAGAAATTATGTGGATAAAATCAAGCCAAACTTCGAGCAGGGCGGCAAATTCGCCAAGTTCCACTCGACTTTTGAAGCATTTGAGACATTTTTGTACACCCCTAAAAGGGTTACGGCAGGAGGCGCTCACATCCGCAGCTATGTTGACATGAAGCGCAGCCTCATATCAGTAGTTATAGCACTGATACCTTGTTTCCTCTTTGGAACATGGAACATAGGCTACCAGCATTTCCTCTCGCTTGGAGCTGACGCGACTATCTGGCAGACATTCGGTTACGGACTTTTGAAAGTTATTCCGTTGTATTTGGTCAGCTACATTGTAGGCCTGGTAATAGAGTTCACTTTTGCGGAAATACGTCATGAAGATGTCAACGAGGGTTATTTCGTAACCGGTTTTCTGATTCCTCTTATCATGCCGGTTGATGTGCCGCTATGGATGCTCGCGCTCGCAGTGGCCTTTGCCGTCATCATAGGTAAGGAAGTTTTCGGCGGCAGCGGCATGAATGTGGTCAATCCGGCACTGCTCGCGCGTGCTTTCCTCTTCTTCTCCTACCCTTCCAAGATGACAGGCGACAATGTGTGGATAGCAGAAAAAGCCGACGCTTACAGCGGTGCTACACCCCTGGGCACCATATTCGACGGTGGCAGCGTGAGCGAACTTCCCAGTCTGGCCGACATGTTTATAGGAACCATACCCGGAAGCATAGGCGAGACATCGAAAATTGCCATATTGATTGGCGGTATATTCCTGATAATCACCGGAATCGCAAGTTTGAGAATAATAATTGCCACATTTGCAGGTGCAGTGGCTATGACTTTGGTGTTCAATGCCTTGGGCATGACTGCAGCCATGGAGGTGCCTTTCTACTATCACATTCTGATGGGCGGCTTCATGTTCGGCACATTCTTCATGGCGACCGACCCAGTGACAGCAGCGCAGACCAACCCCGGAAAATGGATTTACGGCTTTCTGATTGGAGCCATAGCAATACTGATACGAGTGGCAAATCCGGGCTATCCCGAAGGCATGATGCTTGCCATTCTGCTGCTTAACGTCTTCGCCCCTCTCATCGACTGGTGCGTGGTAGCTGTCAACATCCGCAAACGCAAAAAACGCTGGGCATCAGCAGAAAGGAGCGCAAGATGAACGACAGATATATCTTCCGTTACATCATCATTCTGGTGATAGTAGTGTCGGTGCTGCTTTCGGCAGCTGCCATGTGGCTGCAGCCTTATCAGAAAAGGAATCAGGAGAACGAGAAACGTATCAACATACTGAAAGCGGCAGGCATTAAAGATGTCAACAACGACAATGCCGAGGCTCTGTTCGCCCAGCATTGCACAGCTCAGCAGGATGGCGAGCTGCCAATGTATATCATTGACAATCAAACCACTGTCATACCAATGCAGGGCAACGGACTTTGGGGTCCGATATGGGGTTACATAGCCGTGGCCGCTGACGGGAAGACCGTGGTTGGAGCTGTTTTCGACCACAAATCCGAAACTCCAGGCTTGGGAGCTGAGATTACCACCGAAGGCTATCAGAAGCAGTTCTCAGGCAAGACTATGGTCAAAAAAGGCGAGACTGTTAGCGTTGAAGTGGATGCCATAGCCGGAGCCACACGCACTTCAAAAGGCGTGGAAAACATGATAGAACAGACATTGCAAAAGTATATACCTTATTTTGAAAGCCATGAGTAAGAACTGGAATCTGATAACGGCACCCTTGCGTAAGGCCAACCCCGTCACGGTGTTGATTCTAGGCATCTGCTCTGCCCTGGCGGTGACAGCCAAGCTTAAACCAGCCATAGTGATGGCGCTTTCGGTAACAGTGGTGACAGGCTTGTCAAACTTCATCATCTCTTTGCTGCGCAAAGGCATTCCGGCTAAGATACGCATCATAGTGCAGCTGATTGTGGTTGCCACTTTGGTCATATTGGTCGACCAGTTCCTGAAAGCCTTTATGTATGACGTAAGCAAGCAACTGTCTGTATTTGTAGGACTTATCATCACCAACTGCATAGTTATGGGACGACTTGAGGCTTTTGCCATGGCACACAAGCCCTGGGAATCGCTGCTCGACGGACTTGGCAACGGACTAGGTTACGGTTCCATTCTGGTGATAGTGGCATTCTGCCGCGAATTGTTCGGCAGCGGCACCCTGTTGGGCTATCAGGTGATACCGCAGGGACTGTACGATTTCGGATACATCAACAACGGCCTGATGATTCTGCCTCCTATGGCGCTGATAATCATCGGAATAATTATCTGGCTGCAAAAACCCGAGGAGGATAGGAAATGATGGACACCTTAGGCATATTCTTCCGTTCGATCTTCATCGACAATATGGTTTTCGCATATTTCCTCGGAATGTGCTCTTTCCTCGCCGTATCAAAGAATGTGAAAACCTCGTTCGGACTGGGTGTGGCAGTCACCTTCGTACTGCTGATAACGGTGCCGGTCAACTATCTTTTGGACAAATATGTGCTTTCGGCAGGCGCTTTGGCTTGGTTGAACCCTGCATTTGCCGATGTCAGCCTTGACTTTCTCACCTTCATACTCTTCATAGCCATAATAGCAGTAATCGTGCAGATTCTGGAGATGGTGATCGAGAAATTCAGCCCTACACTGTACAATTCATTAGGAATTTTCCTGCCGTTGATAGCAGTGAACTGCGCTATTTTGGGCGCCAGCCTGTTCATGCAGGAGAGGCATTTCGACAACGTCGGACAGTCGTTGGCTTACGGCTTGGGTTCAGGTATAGGCTGGACCTTGGCTATAGTCGGCATGGCCGCCATCAGGGAAAAGATAAGATATTCAAAAATACCGAAGTCAATGCAAGGCACCGGTATAGCGTTTATAATCACAGGTTTAATGGGAATAGCTTTTATGGCATTCCTCGGAATAAGTTTCAACTAAATGGGCAGCACATCAGTCATATTACTCAGCGTCACAGTTTTCCTCATCGCTATTTTGATTCCGGTGACAGTGCTTGTCATTGTTAGAAAAAAGCTTACTCCTCAAGGCAAAGTGACAATTGACATCAACGATGAGAAGCATCTGGAGGTAGAGCCAGGCAAGTCGTTGCTCAACACTCTTGCCGACGAACAGATTTTCCTTCCGTCAGCCTGCGGTGGCAAAGGCAACTGCGGAATGTGCCGCTGTCAGGTGCTGGAAGGCGGAGGTGCCATTTTGCCCACCGAAAAAGGCTATTTCAGCCGCAAAGAGCAGATGGAGCATTGGAGGCTCGGCTGCCAGGTTAAAGTGCGTGAAGACCTTAAAATACGCGTCAATCCGCAAATATTCGGCATTAAGAAGTGGGAATGCGAGGTTTTGAGCAACCGTAACATTGCCACCTTTATAAAGGAGCTTGTGGTTAAGCTGCCTGAAGGCGAACGCCTTAACTTCCAGTCGGGAGGCTACATACAGATAGATGTTCCAAAGATTACAGTCAATTACAAAGACATAGAAGTTGATGAGCAGTTTAGAGCCGATTGGGAAAAATTCCATATGTTCGACCTGGTGATGAAGAATCCTGAGCCACAGTTCAGGGCCTATTCCATGGCCAGTTATCCTGCCGAAGACACCATAATCAAACTCAATGTTCGTATAGCCACGCCACCTTTCGACCGCAAAAACGGCGGTTTCATGAAGGTTAACCCTGGCGTGTGCTCCTCATATATATATTCGCTCAAGCCTGGCGACAAAATCACTATGAGCGGCCCTTACGGTGAATTCCATGTAAAGGACACCGACAAGGAGATGATCTTCATAGGCGGAGGCGCTGGCATGGCACCTATGCGTTCGCATATATTAGACCAATTCCTTACCAAGCATACCACTCGCAAAGCCTCATTCTGGTATGGAGGACGTTCGTTGAGAGAACTGTTCTATGTTGATGACTTCAAAAAGATTGAAGCCGACAATCCGAATTTCAAATTCAACATTGCGTTGTCAGCTCCGCTGCCGGAAGACAATTGGAATGGCTATGTAGGCAATATACACGAGGTATTGTTCGAGAATTATCTGAAGAATCATCCGGAACCGGAAGAAATAGAGTACTACCTCTGCGGCCCACCGATGATGACACAGTCAGTATTGATCATGCTCGACAATTTGGGCGTTCCAAAATCAAACATCTTATTTGACGATTTTGGTGCCTAAAATTCACCCCTTGGGCCGAATAATTCACCCCTAAAAACAGCATTTTCGGCACCAATATTTATTACAAAAATTTTCATTCACCCCTAAAATCGAGGGTTTCACCCCCAAAAACGGCACTTTTGTCCCATTTTTTACCCCATTCACCACTATTTTATTTTAGGGTTTATTTTATATATAATTTTGCAGCGTTTTAAAATAACCGACAATGGAAGAGAAACGCATTTTTGACATCCTTACAACTTATCTGCAGAAACATCCTGATCAGAAGATCGCCCTCGCCAAGAAAGAAAACGGACAGTGGCGTAATTACAGCATTCAGGAATATGTGGAAACCACCAACATCATCAGCTATGCTCTGATTAAACTAGGCATACAGAAAAACGACAAGGTGGCCATCATAAGCAGCAACCGTCCTGAGTGGAACATCATGGACATGGCTATTCAGCAGGTAGGAGCCGTCACAGTGCCGATTTACCCGACTATCAGTAAAGAAGATTACCGCGTTGTCATCAACAACAGCGAGGCGAAGTTCGTGATGGTTGAGGGACTCTGTGTTTTAAACAAGATTGAGGAGATCAAGAACGACATCCCTTCCTTGAAGATGATCTACACCTTCGTAAAACGTGGCGACTACCCTATCTGGAACGATTTATTAAATTTAGGACGTGAAAACCAGGATGTTGAAGAGCTGGAGAGACGCAAAGCCGACGTCAAGCCTACAGACTGCGCCACAATACTCTACACCTCTGGTACAACAGGTACTCCGAAGGGCGTTATGCTTTCACATGCCAACATTTTAGGACAGATTGAGAATTTGAGACAGACTCCTTCGCCCACATCTACACGCGCATTGAGTTTCCTGCCAATATGCCACGCCTACGAGAGAACTTTGGTTTATCTGTACCAATATCTTGGAATGTCAGTGTATTATGCAGAAAGCGTCGCTACCATCGCCAACGACATGAAGGAAGTGCATCCTACAATGATGACATGTGTGCCACGTCTGCTGGAAAAGATTTATCTTAAGGTAAGACAGTCTGGACAAAACCAGAAAGGTCTCTCAAAGAACATATTCTACTGGGCCATGAACCTTGCAGAGCAATACACCGTCGACGGACGCAGCTGGTTCTATAACCAGAAACTGAAGCTTGCCGACAAGCTTGTTTACAGCAAGATTCGCGAAAAACTCGGTGCCGATTGCTTCGATATCATCGTTTCAGGAGCAGCTAGCATTCAGCCTAATATCTCAGCATTCTTCTCAGCCATCAAGATGCCTGTTTACGAAGGCTACGGCATGACAGAATGCTCACCTGTTATCTGCACAAGCTCTAACGTGCCACACGGCCGTGAAGCGGGATTTGTTGGTCCGGCATTGCCAGGCGTAGAGGTGAAAATAGCTGAAAATGGCGAGATTATCTGCCGCGGTCACAACGTGATGATGGGCTATTACAAACAGCCTGAGTTGACAGCTGAAGTCATCGACAAAGACGGTTGGTTCCACACTGGCGACCTCGGAAGCGTCAATGAATACGGTAACTTCAAGATCACAGGCCGCATGAAGAATCTTTTCAAGACATCTTTGGGCAAATACATCAACCCAGACATGATTGAGACTAAATTCACCGAGTCGGGATTCTTCGAAAACGTTGTAGTTCTTGGCGAAAACGAGAAATTCGCAGCTGCCTTGATAGTCCCTGACTTCTCATTCTTGAAAGACTGGTGCATCAAGCACGAAATCAAATTCACGCAGAACGAGGAGATGATCAACTTGAAAGACGTTAAAGACCGCTTGACAAAAGAGGTTCAGAAAATCAACGGGTTCTTCGGTGACACAGAGAAAGTCAAACGCTTCAAGTTTATCGCCGATGAATGGTCAACAGCAAACGGCATACTCACTCCTACTCTGAAAGTCAAGAGATCTGTTATCCTTGACAGATACAAAGATGTAATCGCCAAGATGTATCAAGTAGGAGATTGATCAGTCAGAAAGTTTTAAAACTATCTCAACACGGCGATTCAGAGCTTTATACTCCTCGCTGTCATTAGGAGCTATCGGATTATTTGAGCCAAAACCGATAGCTTTTAATCTATCTGCCGTAATACCTTTATTAATCAATGCCTCTTTCACCGCATTAGCACGGTCAAATGATAGTTTTTGGTTGTGTTCTTCGGTACCGGAATTGTCAGTAAAACCTGCTATTTCGATATTTATTAAAGGATTATCGTTCAAGAAATTGGCAAGCGAATCGATGGCGGCATCGGAGCTTTCAGAAAGCACTGCGCTGTCGAATTCGAAGTTGATATTACGCATCACGAAATGAGTGGTGTCGACGATTTCCGGCACATTAATATCCTCATAATCAAAGACATAGATATCATATCCACCGAAACCGCCGTCGCGGTCGGAAGAGACATAGCATTTCTTGCCATCAGCACTGACCACGAAGCTGATTTCGTTTTTCTCAGTATTTACAGGTGCTCCAAGGTTTACGGGCTCGCTCCAGCCGCCGCCGAGCAGCCGGCGGCAAACGAAAATGTCGTAACCGCCCAGACCGTCATGGCCTTCGGAGGCAAAAAACAGGGTGAGGCCGTCGGGATGCAGGAAGGGCGCCATCTCGCCGAAGCGGGTATTCGCTGCGGTTACAGCACTGGGCTTGTCCCAGCGGCCGTCTGCGAGGCGGCGGCTGCAATAGATATTGCTTTTATAATTCTTAGTATCTCTTACGAAATATAACTCTTTGCCGTTGGCACTGATGCATGGCTGCGATTCCATGGTGGCCGAGTTGACCGGCAAGCCGAGATTTATCGGGTTACCCCATTTATTATCAATAAGTTCCGATTTATAGATATCGCCTCGTCCAAAGCCTCCCGGATACTCTATGCCAACAAAATAAACTGTTTTCATGTCAGTCGAGAAACTTACAGCCCCCATTCTGATGTCGTGAGTCCAGCCAAAATCCACAGGCTGGGCTAGCTGGCAGTTGCCGTCCTTAACAACCGAAAAGAATACCTTGTCATCACCTTGTCGGCGTGTGAAATATATACGGCTACCGTCAGACAACAAGGCGTTTATATACTCGTCGCCGTCGGTGTTTACGTTAGCGCCGAGGTTCTGTGCATCGGCATTTAAAGAAAAAAATAAAGTGACTATCAGCAACAACACACTGACAATCACTTTGTTAATATAACCTTTATGAGTTATGATTATTTTCTCTTTTTAGCTTGTAAAGTATTGTAAAGCAGCTCTACTATAGTCATAGGGCCGACTCCGCCCGGCACAGGGGTAATCTTTGATGCCACCTTTGCCACCTCGTCGAAATCCACGTCACCTTCAATATGATAACCCTTTTCGGCTGTAGGATCCTCTATGCGGTGTATACCCACGTCTATGACCACGGCACCCGGTTTCACCATGTCTGCTTTGACGAACTTGGGCTTGCCTATGGCTACAACCAAAATGTCCGCCTGAAGTGTTATCTCCTTGAGATTCTGAGTCTTACTGTGGCAGATGGTCACTGTAGCATCGGCTCCTTTGCGCGAAAGCATCACGCTGATAGGTGTGCCGACTATGTTTGAACGTCCAAGCACGACAACGTGTTTGCCGCAAGTCTCAACTCCGCTGCGCTTGAGCAGTTCCATAATGCCGGCCGGTGTGGCGGGCAGGAAGCAAGGCTCGCCCAGCTGCATCAGACCGATGTTATGAGGTGTGAATCCGTCAACATCCTTCTTAGGATTGATTGAGTGGATAACCTTGGTCTCGTTGATATGCTTTGGCAACGGCAACTGAATGATATAACCGTCAATTTCCTCGTCTTTATTAAGAAAATCGATAAGGTTCAGCAGTTCTTCCTCAGTGGTTTTTTCAGGAAGGCGATACACCGAACTGGTCATTCCCACGCTCTGACAGGCTTTCTCCTTGGAGGCTACGTATGTCTTGGAAGCGCCATCCTCGCCCACTATCACTGCTGCGAGATGCGGGGCATCCATACCCTTGTCAAGCATTGAAGCCACTTCAGCGGCTATCTCTTTTTTCATTGCATCGGCTATGGCTTTGCCGTCGATGATTTTATCTTCTATATTCATTTTTAAACTTTATACTTTCAACTTAAAACTAGCGTCTGCGTTTAGCTTGCTGCATCATCTGCATCATCTTCTTGGCTCCGCCTGTGGTAACCATACGCATCATCTTGGAGGTTTCCTCAAACTGTTTGATGAGACGGTTCACCTCTTCAATGCTGTTACCCGAACCGTTGGCAATTCTGCGCTTACGGCTTCCGTTCATAAGCTTCGGATCCTCGCGCTCTGCAGGTGTCATTGAGCCGATTATAGCTTCTATGCTCTTGAAGGCGTCCTCGTCAATGTCAGCGTCTTTGATTTTGCTCATTCCCGGGATCATTCCGGCGAGATCCTTGATGTTACCCATCTTCTTAATCTGATGGATCTGTTTGAGGAAGTCGTTATAGTTGAATTCGTTCTTGGCGAGTTTTTTCTTGAGTTTGGCTGCCTCGTCAGCGTCGAACTGTTCCTGGGCGCGCTCCACCAACGACACTATATCGCCCATGCCGAGAATACGGTCGGCCATACGTTTCGGGTAGAAGATATCGAGAGCATCCATCTTCTCGCCCAGACCCACAAATTTGATAGGTTTCGACACCACTGTGCGTATGGTGAGTGCAGCACCGCCACGGGTGTCACCGTCGAGCTTGGTGAGCACCACTCCGTCAAAGTCGAGACGATCGTTGAAGGCCTTGGCTGTATTGACAGCATCCTGACCTGTCATGGCATCGACCACAAACAGAGTCTCCTGTGGCTTCACTGTCTCCTTAATCTTGGCAATCTCATTCATCATCTCCTCGTCCACTGCCAGACGGCCGGCGGTATCGATGATGACAACATTCTTGCCGTCCTTGCGTGCCTTGGCGATGGCGTTTTCAGCTATCTGAACAGGATTTTTGTTGCCTTCTTCTGAGTAAACCTCCACTCCCACCTGTTCGCCCAATACTTTCAACTGGTCGATAGCGGCCGGACGATAGACATCGCCTGCCACCAACATAACAGTCTTACCTTTCTTGGTCTTGAGATAGTTGGCGAGTTTGGCCGAGAAAGTGGTTTTACCGGACCCCTGCAGACCGGCTATGAGAACCACGGCCGGATTGCCTTTGATGTTGATTTCAGAGTGCTCGCCACCCATCAGTTCCGCCAGTTCGTCGTGCACTATCTTCACCATCAGCTGGCTCGGTGACACAGATGTCAAAATCTTCTGGCCTATGGCCTTCTCCTTGATATCGTTGGTAACGTCTTTTGCAATCTTATAGCTGACATCAGCGTCCAAAAGGGCCTTACGAACCTCCTTAACTGTCTCAGCCACATTGATTTCGGTAATATATCCCTGTCCCTTCAGTATCTTGAACGAACGTTCCAGTTTCTCGGTTAATCCTTCAAACATATCCTATTTTTTTAAAAGCGCAAAGATACGAATATTTTTTTAATATCGGTTAAACAAATCGAAATGATATTGCATGTAGGCGTTT
>Ga0265300_10004560_pt1 | contig 10992 bp, 8 predicted proteins | sample AusTroGonzalo_MG_FD_193482 | JGI IMG/M metagenome (GOLD analysis project Ga0265300, IMG submission 193482) | Bovine rumen microbial communities from tropical cattle in Woodstock, Queensland, Australia - Gonzalo_03 | ecosystem: Host-associated > Mammals > Digestive system > Stomach > Rumen ... | reverse complement strand
ACCGCTGAAAACATGTAAACGGCTCGCTGGCTATCATCAACCTGTATATCGCCCTCGGTGGTGCTACGAAGTGATGGAGTCATTCGTATTCTTGGGTTTCGGGTTGGACGCATGGATCACCATTGTAACCGTGTTTGTCATGTTCACGGTGCTGCTGTTCACCAAGTTACGCTCGGATGTGGTGTTCCTGTGCGCCGTAGGCGTATTGTACGTCACCGGCGTGCTGGATGCCAAGGAAGCACTATCGGGTATCAGTCAGACGTCAGTAGCGGTGGTCGGTGTGCTGTTTGTAGTCATTGCGGGACTGATGCACACGGGCGTGCTGCAGTGGATCGTTAAGAACCTGCTCGGCACACCTGACACCTACACCAAAGCCGTGACGCGACTGATGTTGCCCGTAGCGGCGCTGAGTTCGTTTCTGAGTAACACGACGGTCGTAGCATTGTTCGTGAACATCGTGAAGATGTGGGCAAAGAAACTCGGTGTGTCACCATCGAAACTATTGATCCCGCTCAGTTATGCATCAGGTATGGGCGGCGTGTGTACACTCATCGGGACGCCACCGAACCTGATCATCCTCGCGGCGAACATACTGATCGTCAACCTCGTCTATCCGTTGACACCGCTTCCCTAATAGCGGCTGGCGTTATCGCAAGCGAAGAAAGCCTATACCAAAGCGCCGCACGGCTTCGCGCTCCAGTTCCTCGCGAACAGATGGATGTGCGATGGAGATCATCGCCTTGGCGCGCTCGGCAAGAGGCAGGTTACGCAAATAGACTATACCCTGCTCCGTGACGACGTATTGCGTTTGGAATCGTGTCGTAACTACTCCCGCTCCGGGACGTAAGTGCGACACGATCTTTGATTGCCCCTTGTCCGTCATGCTTGGCATAGCGATGAAGCACTTACCGCCCTCAGATAGCGCAGCACCGTACATGAAGTCGTGCTGCCCACCTACCCCGCTGATGATCGTCTCGCCAATGGAGTCGGCACAGATCTGTCCGGTGAGGTCGATCTCCACGGCAGAGTTGATAGCCATGGCACGCGGGTTCTGACGGATGTTTTGCGGGTCGTTCGTCCACGCCACATCGCGGATGACGAAGTCGGGGTTGTTGTCAACGTGATCATACAAGTGCCGCGAGCCGAGGATCAGGCTACCGACACTCTTACCCGGGTAAAGGGCTTTCCGGGAGTTATCAATCACACCTTTCTCTATGAGCGGCAGTACGCCATCGGTGATGGCTTCGGTATGCAGGCCGAGATGCTTGTGGTCACCAAGCGCATTGATCACCGCATTCGGGATGCCGCCTACTCCGATCTGGAGCGTTGCGCCGTCAGGAATCTGCTCGGCGATGGAGCGACCAATCTTGGTCTCTATCTCATTGGGCACGGGCGTCGGCACTTCCACCAGCGGCTCGTCGCCACGGCACATTGCGGTGATCTGCGAGACGTGAATAACAGGATCACCGAACGTGCGCGGCATATACTTGTTCACCTGTGCGATGACAGTTCTGGCGCACTCCGCGCCGCTGAACGCAATGTCGGCAGAGATACCGTAGGAGCAGTAACCGTCGGCATCCGGCTCACTCACGTTCAGGAACGCCACATCTACTGGCACTTGACCGCTACGGAAGAGCGATGGCACCTCGCCCAGGAAACAGGGGATAGTATCCGCCAAACCGTCGCACATAGCGTGGCGCAGATAGTTCGGCACGAAGATCGAGAGGGCACGGAAGGAATCAATATACTCTTTTTTGGCGTACGGTGCATCTTCGGGGTAGATACCGAATCCGGAGATAAGTTTGACATCACGGAGTTCGCGTGCACGCTCGGTAAGCGCGCGCAACAATACCATCGGCACGGATGTCGAGCCCTGCACGACGATCGTATCGCCAGAACGAACGAAGCCTACAGCCTCGAGGGGAGTGAGGAATTTCATTGTATATTAGATTTGATCAGCCATGGTGGCTGATGGCGTTAATTAGCGGGTGCAAAGTCGCGGTCAAAGAGTGCGAGGCGCTCATCGAGGGCATCGTACTGGTCTTCACGGATCGAGGCAGCACAGCCACGCATACCTTCGCGTTTGGCACCGGTTGAGGCAAGCGATATAGCCGACACACCATAGTAGATTAGTTTGTTAAGCAGTTGCTCACCTGTCCAGTCGCGATAGGTAAACGTAAAGAAGAACCCATCGCCTACGGGTTTGTCATCGGCATCTTTATCATAAACGACGTGGAAATGGTGTTTCTCCATGATTTGCTTAATCTTGTGTGCACGATCGCTATAGATGCGCGTGTTCTTGACGAAATCAATCTTGCCCTCAGCCGCGCCTTGCATCATCGCAGCCATAGCATATTGCACAGAGTGCGATACGCCGGAGGATATAGCGTACAGAATCTGATAAACGAGTGTACGCATGAACTGTCCATCGCTGTTGTAGCGGATCGTGAGTGCAGGGAAGTGCCGATGCGCCAGATCAGGATTAACAGCTATCACCGCAGCCCGTTCGCCGGCATAGGAGAAGATCTTCGAACAAGAAACGAGATGCACACAGTTCATCGTGTACCGTCCTATAGTAGGCTGATACGGAGCGCAGTACGGCTTGCCACGGTTGGTGTCACGGAAATCCATATTCAGGTAAGCAACATCCTCAATGACGATGGTATCGTAGCGGTTAGCCAACTGGCCGATGGTACGCAGTTCGTACTCCGAGAGGCACATCCACGAGGGGTTGTTCGGGTTGCTATAGAGAATAGCGGAGATGTTGCCTTTCTGGAGCTTCGCCTCGAGCGCATCACGCAGTTTGTCACCACGATAGTCGCCAATGTCAATGGAATCGATCTTCAGTCCGATGACCTTACTCTGCTGTTTCTGCACGGGGAAACAGGGATCAAGGAAGAGAATTGTATCTCTGTCCGGCCGAAGTTGCGAGATGAGCGTATCGAGTGCGTAGCAACCTTGCATCGATCCGACAGAAGGCACGATACACTCTTCGGGAATACGTAAGCCCAAGAACGCCTTGATGAACTCCGATGCGGCTTTGGTCAGTTCGGGAATACCCGTGATGAGCGGGTACTTACTCGCACAACCGCTACGCAGGGCAGCGATCTGCGCCTCGACACCTATCTGCTCGGGAGGCAGACCGGGGTTACCGAGCTCCATATGCACGTACTCGCAGTCTGCCTGACGTTCGATCTCACGCACGATGCCGACCATCTGGCGGATCGTGGCATTACCTAACTCGTGTGCATCCATCAGTCCGAACGAGGTGCACACATTATCAACGAGGTTTTTATCGAGTGGATAGTTCATGATACCATTTACAATTTGGTCATTTACAATTTACGATTTCAGCATTGTGACATCCACATGCGGGTACGCGAATGTGAATCCTTGCGGCGGGAGTTCGGTGTAGAAGCGTTCTTGCAAGTTGAAGAACACAGGCCAATAGTCCGATGAGCGCACCCACGCACGTACAACAAACGTGATGTCGTTCTCATTGAGTGACTTGACTGCTACAAACGGCGCAGGGATTGCATCCATTCGGTAGTTGACCGTTGACAGCTGGTACTTGGATATATTCAACTCTTTGTACAGCGCATCCATATCGGTATCCGCCTGGAGCACACAGTCGTTGCTGTTCACGATATCGAGGATTGCCTGTTTGCAAGCCGCAGCATCCACGCCGTACGAGACACTGACGAGCCACTCTATTCTGCGTAACGGACGACCGCTGAAGTTATTGATAGTGCCGTTGGAGAGCGCACCGTTAGGCAATATCACCACGCGGTTATCAGGTGTCAGGATCTTTGTAACGGTAATATTCACCTCAATGACCGTACCACTCTGTCCCTGCGCCTCAATGAAGTCGCCGGCTTTGAAAGGCTTGAAGGCAAGTAGCATCAGTCCGCCGGCGAAGTTCTGCACCGTACCGGAGAGCGCCATACCGATAGCCATACCTCCGGCAGCAAGCAGTGCTGCGAGTGAGGTGGTATTGACACCCAAAGTACTAACTGCGATAACGACCAACAGTACCGTTAAAGAGATTGAGACGAATGACGAGATAAAGGACGCCAAGGTCGGCTCGGTCTTCCGACGCTCGAACATCCGTTTCATACCTTTCTTGAGCAAACCTATCAACCATATACCGACGATATACAGTAATAAAGCAGCCAGAACCTTGAGACCAAAGTGCAACATCTGGTCAGCCACCGCTTGCCAGAAGTCATGCGGATTATCTTTAGCTTGTTCTAACATCATTCGCGCACCCGCTCGAATGGAGTCGCGTTTTTGCTGTATCTCTTCCGCGGTAGGGGCGGCTGCCTGCAATAAAATAAGAAGAAGATTATTCATCGTTATCGAATTCTATCGGCAGCACGCACCAGTGCCTCGTCCTTAAGGATAGCACGTGTAGCCATAACGGTTAATACTAAGCAAATCAGCGGAGTAGCTGACCATACGTCCGGTGACCACTCCACCCCCGGCACGCTCACCTTCATCAGCCAGACGTAGATTGCCGCTACGCCGTACCAGCCAATGCACAGAAAGGCGAGGAAAACATTCAGGCGCGCCTGAAGGATGCGCTTGCGAAACAGGAAGATGTCGATGAGTGCCAACAGAGGTATCAATGCCGTAGCCAATAGCAGCCCCCAGACGCCTTGCAGAGCAATCATCGGAGCATTGGCTTGATCGGCAGGGAACTCCGTTAAGCCCACAGGGCTCAATTCCCATACACATGCAGTGTCTGCCGTTTCGGGCGACTCAAATAGCAATACGGACTGAAAGCAGAGCGTGATGCCCAAAGCCACGATTGCCAATAAATAAAGTGTTTGAATACGCTGAATCATATTATTTGTTATTTGTGATTTCTTTCAATCGGCAAAGCCGGAGTTATATATAATGTATAATGATCCTGACAGTTTGCTTATTGGTATTGAGCAGCGAGAAGCATCCGAATGGTTGTACGTTCTGCACATTCTTGCCGGAAAGGTTACCATAAACCTGATAGCCCTCCACATTGCCAAGCACATCGAACGCTTCTGTTATCTCATCCAGAATATTTGTCATATCACCATATCCCTGCTGCGTTGCTCCTGTATTCTGCGAAGCCAGTTCCGGCACTTCGGATGCAGCCCGCCTTGATGCACGTGCCAGAGAACTTTGATACGCATAGCCCTCATGTGTTTGCGAGAGGATGGTCAATGTGACATCGAGCGTATCTGTATCGTTCTGCGCTTTTGCCGGATCCGACATATTCCGATAGCGGAGGTAAGAAGCATTGATGATAAACGGTATGTCCCGTTCCTGTTGCGATGGAGCTAACAGAAGGGATTTGCCTGCGTAATGCAGGGAACGCGTCTGGTAATTGTCATACTCCGCAAAATCCTCAGCATACGAATAGATGTATTTTTGATCATCATTGATTGTCACCTGCATAGCCAGCACATCCGTCATCGTGCCGGTATAGGCAGCCAGATGTACGTGACACCATAACTCGCCGTACTTATTCAGCGAATCAGTGTCAAACATCATCTCCAGCTGCGCAGGACAGATCTGCATAGCGTCGGCTGTGCCGTACGTAGGGTGCTCTACATGCAAGCGCACAGTATCGTTGGCAGCAAACAGAATCGGTGCCTCATAATGACCGCCGTATATGACCTTGGGGTGCATTACACCATCCTCCGACCTGCTGTAGGTAGTATCCGTATCCCGCTGGTACACAGCGTTTACCGACTGCTCATTGTTCACTTGCAGTGTTACCTTTGCATCATCAAGCACCGGGATAGTACTACTTCCTGTATTGAGGAAGAACTCCGAATGCAGCACATAGATGCGAGCCATATCGGCAGGAGTAGCCGGGGGGGAGAGGTGAGACACCACACACAGACGCGGATCGGCTTCCTTACCCGTATAGTTCACTGTGGAGTAAAAGAAGTCACAGCTCTGCAGCAGCAAAGTAACCGAGAATAATATGTAGTATTTGATATTTGACATTTCTGTTTAGAACTTGAACGCATAACTTACTGTCGGCAAAATCGGGAAGAGCGATATCTGCTTGAGTTTGTTGTCTTCGACAATCATCATGTATGGATTACGATGGCAATACACGTTATACACCGACACACTGACCAGATGTTCGGCATCACGAAGCCAGCCTCCTTTTGAGAGCGATATATCGCCGCTTTTCTTATGCGGCAGGTGCCAATTGAACGCCAGATCCAAACGGTGGTAGTCAGGCATGACGAAGTTGTTTCGCTCGGATATATACCCTACCCAGACGCGTTCCACAGGATCGTAGTACCGTTGCGTGGCGAGCGTCGCGCGATTGCCGGTGCCATAGACGAATGTGCCTGCTATCTCGAACTTCGGGGTGATGCGGTACTGCAAGGTAACACTTAAGTCGTGCTCGCGGTCGTACTTGGCGCGATAGGGCTTGCCGTTGTTGATGACCATGCCCGGTCGGTCGAACTGCCGCATCGTCCGACTCCAGGAATAACCGATCCAGCCTGTTACCGGACCTACCTTACGCTGGAGGAGGATCTCCACGCCATAACTCCATCCGTCGCCTACAGCCACCTTCTCCTCCCAGCCAGTAGATATTCCGAAGAACGATGCACCTTCCTTGTACTCCACAAGGTTCGTCGAACGCTTGTAATACCCCTCTATCGATAGTTCGACCTGATGCAAGATGTCATAACTCACTCCGCCGGCCACCTGCATGGAACGCATCGGCGGAATTGATTTCGTCACTGGCACCCATAGATCAGTCGGCGAGGATATTGATGTATTCGACAGCATATGCACGTATTGCGACATGTAGGAGTATGAGGCTTTGAGGGCGACATCTTTGTGCACCAGAAACCGCATTCCTAACCGCGGTTCGACAGAAGGATAAACCTTACCGCTGACGCCATAGAGTGAAGCACGCAATCCATAATCCAGCTTGAACCATTTGACGGGCGAATAACTGTCTTCGGCATACAGATATGCTTCATGTCCAAAAGTCGTGCCGGAAGAGTATAGCGTGTCCAAGTCATAATTCTCCGTACCTATTCCTGCAACCATGAGGTTAGCGATCTGCGGGCGAAAAGCATGCAGTTCGTATCCTGCGCCGAAATGCACCAAATGATTCCGGGAGTCATACAGAAAATCCGTCTTTACAACCCCATCCATCAATCTACTATTGTAATTCAGGCTCTGCTTGAATGTACTGGTGGATGTGTTGGAGCCGTTGACCTGTGTCTGATCGGCATCCATATTCTCCGAAAGGTTGTAGCCGAAGCGCAGGAAATGTGCATGCGCCTGCATTATCAGATTGTTGGTCAACCTGTGTTCATACAGCAGTCTTGCCATCAGGTTGCCGGATGTCCAGCGCAGTCCCATCTTTGTCTTCTGGCGCGTGTAACTGCTGTTGTAAGACGATCGCGTCGTCTCATCGGTGCTATAATGAATATAAATCACATCATCACCCATATAGAACGATGCAGAGAGCCGATCATTGTTCGCAAAACGATGTTGCAGCTTGGCATTGACATCGTAGAAATAATATCCGCCTACCGCGCTACCGCCATTCAGTTCATTGGCCGACACAGCAGCCATCAATGGTGCAAGTAACGCATCATAATACGTGCGCCGAGCAGCCACAGCAAAGGTTGTGTTAGCAGTGATTGTATCTTTGTCCTGCGAGAGTTTGCGCGCACGCAACTGTTCTCCGGTGAAAATCGGGCCTTGGGCATGAATCTTCGCAGAGATAAGTCCTACGCTTACGCCCCCGTGCCAACGCACATTGTCGCCGGATATCTGCTCCACGTCTATCACAGAACTCAACCGCGAGCCGTAACGAGCGGGGAAATTCCCTTTGTAGAGCGTTACGTTCTGCAGAATGTCGGCATTGAAGACCGAGAACATCCCCAAGGCGTGACTGACATTATAAAGCGGCACGCCATCCAGCAGGATGAGGTTCTCATCAGCCCCTCCACCACGCACATAGACACCGGTTGTTCCCTCGGAAGCCGACTGCACGCCAGGCAAGAGCTGAATTGCTTTCAGCACATCGACCTCGCCTCCCAAAGCCGGGATAGTCTGAATCTGCAAGATCGGAACCTCTACGGCAGACATTTGCGAGGATTCGGGACTGGAGATAGACTGGTGACCAAGCACCTCGACTTCACGGATATGGAAACCGATTGTATCACCGGATACAGAGTCACGCGTGACTTGTGCCGACACGCTCAATGACCCAAGTAATATGAGCAACCAATACTTACGCAAGATAATCCACGCGGTAATGATCAGTTGGTGATTCGGGTTTCTCCTCGTCTGTAGGTACGTGTTGGCAGATTACTTTCGCAACACCGTCTTGAAGGATATACTTCTCACCGGTTGCAGGGCAGACAGCACGTCCGTCGGCATCGAAGTTGAGTTTCTCACCATGACGGCTTACCCACCCTATGCGGCGTGCGGGATTACCGACCATCAGAGCAAAGTCAGGCACGTCTTTCGTCACCACCGAGCCTGCACCGATCAGGCAATACGCGCCGAGCGTGTGCCCGCAGACGATGGTAGCATTTGCGCCAACCGAGCAGCCACGCTTAAGCAAGGTCGGCTTGTATTCATCCTTGCGCGATACGGCAGCACGGGGATTGATGACGTTGGTGAACACCATACTCGGTCCGAGGAACACATCGTCCTCACAGCGCACACCGGTATAGACGCTGACGTTGTTCTGAATCTTGCAGTTACGCCCGAGTACCACATCCGGCGAGATAACAACGTTCTGCCCGATATTGCAGTCCTCGCCTATTGTGCAACCTGACATGATATGACTGAAATGCCAAATCTTCGTGCCTTTGCCGATTACACAGCCTTCGTCGATATATGACGATTCATGTACGAAATAATCCATAACAATATATTTTTATTGTAGTATCCAATCTCTAATGGTAATGGCATTTGCCGTTTCACTCAACAATATGCCGTAACCGTTTTCTACGTTGCTGAATATAGTTGTCTGCTCCATATCCATCCTTTCGGAGAAATACGAAATGATATTGGCATCATTTCTGTCATCTACACGTTTGGCCATATACGCCTGCATCGAACTGACAAAATCATTATAACTTTCTCCGTGTATCTCATACAGCAAGCGGAGTGAGTCAATTCGGGTAGAATACATGCTTCCGGCACTACGTTCAATTGTTCCAAGATATGGTACATCCACTTCAAGCATCAACTTTCTTCCCTTCGAATAGTCAGCGTGGAACGACAACGGACGTCTATATATGTTATCCGTATATCGACCAATATAGTATCCATTATCATAATCATTATCCAGTAATGCAAATATATCATCACGTGATTTAAATTCTATACTGTTGCCTGAATGTACGAGGGTATCCATTTGATTTACTGCAGTATGGTCACTGTTATATCGCGGGACAACAGATGTATATGTATAATGAATACGGACATATACTCCTACCACGGATTTTGGAAACGGGTATTCAGGCAAAAGCATGGATATATAGGCTTTGCTGTCTATTGAATCCACAACGACCGATATGCCTTCCGGCACGAACTCCGGCATAATTATATCTCTTGCAACAGCCGTACCATATTCCGGGTGTGTTGCGCTAAGAAGGATGGTATCGCCGGCCTGCAACGAAGCAGATAATTGCAGTATATGTTTATCTCCGTCCAGTTTGTCGCTCAATATATGCAGTTCGCGTGTTGACGATGTTACCTGTATAGTTACGTCTTCCAAGACCTGTGATTGTACCGATTTGTCGTCCAAGAAGAAACTGGATCTACTGACATAGCATACTATAGAATCTTCACCCGATCGCATTAACGCTTGTATTACCAGTTTCGGATCTTGGTAATCGCCATTATACGGTATCTCCCGCTCACAGGCTGTGAACAGGAACATTAGCAAATACAATATGTACAAACACCGTTTCAAAACATCTCTTATCTATCAGAATTTGAATACATAACTCAAGCTCGGCATTATAGGGAACAAACTGAACTGATACAACTTGCCATCCTTGGGATACACCAAATAGGGATTGAACCGACAATAGGCATTGTAAACCGAAAGGTTTAGCATATGTTCCATATTGTCATGATTCTTGTCCGGCAGATGACATGTCACTCCCAAGTCAAGTCGATGATAGTCCGGCATCTTATAGTTATTACGTTCGCTTATATAATACACAGTCGTTGTGCCGGTATTTTTGTCAAACCTATCGGTGTACAATTTGTCATCGTACTTCTGCAGACCGAGTGTTCCGCGCGTGCCTGTACCGTATACAAACGTTGCCGCCACTTCCCATATCCTGTCTATTCTGTATTGCATAGTTATGCTTAGATCATGTTCTCGGTCGTACTTGGCAGGAAACGGCTTGCCAAAATTGATTACCTGCCCTTCCCTGTCAAACTGCCGCATAGTCCAGCTCCAAGTATAACCTATCCATCCCGTCACTGGACCGATCTTGCGTTGTGCAAGCAGTTGTACGCCATAACTCCAGCCATCGCCTACGCACACTTGTGTCTGCCAATTCTGGCCATTCATATACGATGCTCCGTCTTTGTACTCAAGCAGATTGATCATCTTCTTGTAATATCCCTCCACCGATAGTTCTACTTGGTTACAAATGGTATATGCCACTCCTGTCGCCACTTGCATCGACCGCATCGGAGGTATATCTTTGGTCACTGGCACCCACAGGTCAGTTGGTTGCGATACCGATGAATTGGACAACATGTGCACATATTGTGACATATAGGCATAACTCATCTTGATTGCCACATCCCTGTGTGGCAGAAAGCGCACACCTATACGCGGCTCTACAGACGGATATGTTTTGTCTTCGGTGTGATACAATGCTGCATGCAGACCGATATTCATCTTTAGCCATGAGCATGGTGCATAATTGTCTTCGATATACAGAGTGGCAACATGCATACGATTTGTACCACCCAGTGAGAATG
>Ga0265300_10004553_pt1 | contig 11000 bp, 7 predicted proteins | sample AusTroGonzalo_MG_FD_193482 | JGI IMG/M metagenome (GOLD analysis project Ga0265300, IMG submission 193482) | Bovine rumen microbial communities from tropical cattle in Woodstock, Queensland, Australia - Gonzalo_03 | ecosystem: Host-associated > Mammals > Digestive system > Stomach > Rumen ... | reverse complement strand
CGACAACTACTATCTGGCGGCCGGCCGCGGCGTCTTCGAAATGCGGGACGAGGGTCCTTTCTCGCCCCTGTTCGAATACGAGGACAAGGACGGCCACCTGTGGCGCAGCTATGACAACGGCATGGGCATCAACTATGACGGCATGCCGGACGAGCTGAAGCCCTGGTTCGAACCCTTCTCGGACTTCAACGTGCAGGCCATGCTGGTGGACCGGGGCCTGGTCTGGATCGCCGACAACGACGAGGTGGTCCGTTTCGACATGGACCGCTGCCGGACGACCGAGCGCTTCGCGCCGCTGCTGTATTTCCGCAGTTTCAAGAAGGGCAACGGCGACCTGTCCATCAGTTTCTCCAACGACAAGCTCGACCCCTTCGGGCAGGTGCGTTACAGCTATCGCCTGCGCCATGACAACGCCTGGTCCGACTGGAGCGACCAGCAGGAGTATCTGTTCGCCAATCTCAGCTATGGCTCCTATCAGGTGTCCGTCCGTTCGATGGACGCCTTCGGACAGTTGAGCGAGGTCGGCCCGCTGGAGTTCCGGCGGCCGTATCCGATATTTGTGCGCTGGTACGCCCTGCTGGTGTACCTGCTGCTGATCGTGTACCTGGTCTATCAGATCTTCAAGTTCCGCATGCGCCGCATGGCCGAGGAGCAGCAGCGACTCGAGAACATCGTGGACGAGCGGACCCGCGAGCTGCGCCAGGCGCAGGACCAGCTGCTCCGCCAGGAGCGCGAGGCGGCCATCGGTAAGCTGACCAAGGGCCTGATCGACCGTATCCTCAATCCGATGAACTACATCAACAATTTCGCGCACCTGACCCTCGGTATGTCGAAGGAGATGCGGGAAAATATTGAGGATGTGAAAGATAATATCTCCGAGGATGTCTATGAAGATTCCATGGACATCATGGATATGATGAAGACGAACCTGGAGAAGATCGAGCAGCATGGACTCTCCACAACCCGCACGCTCAAGGCGATGGAGGAAATGCTGAAGGAGCGTTCCCGGAAGTTCGAGCCCACCGACCTGGCCGCGCTGTGCCAGCAGGGTGTCGAGAAGTTCCAGACCTACTATGCCGATGACATCGCCGCACTCGGGATGCAGGTGGAATGCATCCGCCCGGACGCGCCCGTCATGCGGGATGTCGTGGCCGACCAGATCAGCAAGTCCATCATGTCGATGCTGGGGAACAGCCTGTACGCTATCAAGAAGAAGGCGGAGAAGGGCGGTGCCTACAGCCCCGTCCTCCGCGTCACCGTTTCGCTGGAGGCGGAGAGCGGCCACGTGCTTATCAAGATTTACGACAACGGCATCGGAATCGAGGAGAGCATTCTCAACAAGATTTTCGACCCGTTCTTCACCACCAAGCCCACGGCGGAAGCCCCGGGCGTGGGTCTGTATCTCAGCCAGCAGATCCTGCATGACTGCGGCGGTACGCTGACGGTACAGTCCGTGAAGGATGAATATACGGAATTCGTCATCAACTTGGCTTAAGGAATAATAGTCTTATGGAAGAGGAATTGGAAGCCCTGAAAGAAAAGGTAGTCTATTTGCAGGAGCAGCTGAACAGGCAGGAAAAGATGGCCTCCCTGGGGCTGCTCAGCGCAGGCATCGCCCATGAAATACAGAACCCGCTGAATTTTGTGATCAATTTCAGCAAGATGTCCGTCAAGCTGCTGGAGGATCTCCAGGAGATTGTGGACGACTGTGCGGAAAAGCTGGGCGAGGACGATGCCGCCGATATCCAGGATATCTCGACGGACCTGGGCGAGAATCTCCAGAAGATCCAGGAGCATGGCGAGCGGGCCATCAGCATCATCCGCGGCATCCTGCTGCAGAGCCGCGGCAAGGCCGGCGAGAAGCTGCCGACCGACGTGGGACAGCTGGTACACGAGTATGTGTGGCTCAGCTACCACGCCATGCGCGCCAATGACAAGAGTTTCAACATCACGATCCGGGAGGAGATCCAGGAGGACATGCCCAAGGTCATGGTCATCCCGCAGGACCTCAGCCGGGCCGTACTCAATGTCATGAACAATGCCTGCTACACGGTCAAGGAGCGGGCCGGCCAGGAAGGCGGCGACTACACGCCGACCATCACGGTGAAGGTCGCCATGGACTGCAGCGGCGCCGGTGATGCCGAGATCCGGGTGGATATCACGGACAACGGTATGGGCATGACGCCGGAGGTCAGGGAAAAGATCTTCGAGAATTTCTTCACGACCAAACCTGCGGGGCAGGGAACGGGTCTGGGCATGAGCATCACCTATGATGTCATTACCAAGAACCACGGCGGCCAGCTGCTCGTGGAGACGGAACCGAAGGTCGGTACCACCTTTACGTTTATCATTCCTGCAAAGATTGTAAAATGAGAATCAGAAGCTTCATATCCGTACTCTTCCTCCTGGGCTTCTCCTGCGCCGTCTATGCGCAGGACGCTGCGCACCGGTATGAGTCCGCCCAAGAAGCGTACGAGCTGGGCCTGTTCGAGAAGGCCGACACCCTCCTGACCGGCTCGGTGAACGATTTTCACGGAGAAGACAGGATCGGCGTGTACCGGCTGCTGGCCCTGTGCAACCTGAATATGGACAAGCCCGAGGTGGCCGAGTCATGGGTGGCTCAGCTGCTTGCGGTCGATCCCTATTACCGCGTTTATAATGACGTGCCGCGTTTCACCGAGATGGTGAACCGCCTCCGCGCCGGCAAGTCGGCGACGATTACGACGGCTTCCCAGCAGGCGGAGTCCATCGAGGAGGCGCCGGTCCCGGTGACCCTGATCACGGAGGACATGCTCCAGCGCGTCGGCGCCCGGACCCTGAAGGACGCCCTTGTGGCCTATGTCCCCGGTATGACGGACATTGCCAGCAACGAGGAGATGAACGTGGCTATGCGAGGCATCTATTCCTCCGGCCAGGAGAAGATCCTCATCATGTTGAACGGACACCGCCTGAACAGTTATTCCACCAACACCGCCAGCCCGGATTACTCCATCAGCCTGGACAAGGTGAAGCAGATCGAGGTGCTGCGAGGCCCCGCTTCCTCCCTGTACGGCGGTGTGGCACTCACCGGTGTGGTGAACATCATTACCAAGGAAGGCTCCGATGTGGACGGCTTTCAGGTCAAGGGCTCTGCCGGCAACTACGGACAGGTCCGCGGGGACCTGCTCTTCGGTAAGCATTTCCTGAACCTGGATATCCTGAGCTGGGCGAGCCTCTATAACGCCGACGGCCAGAAGTTCCATTATGGCGCCAACTGGGATGAACAGCCCTATGCGGTCGTGCCGATGGAAGGCGATATGATCGTCGGCGGATACAACCGGGCCCCTTCGTATGATTTCGGCCTGGCGGTCAAGTGGGACAAGTTGCACCTGCTCTACAACCGCCGCTTCGCCAAGACGGTGGCCCCGCTGTCCCTGAGCTATTTCTTCACTCCGTACGAATACGATCGGTACCGCCAGCTTAACGGCTATGCCCCCGGCTATGCCATCTCTTCGCAGCATGCCGAACTGGGTTACGCCGACAGCCATGGGAACTTCTCCTGGCAGATCGCGGTCAATTTTGATTCGCAGAATCAGCAGCGTTACCAGATCGACGGCGATATCCCCGAGCTCGGTGTCAACGACGTGACGCCCAACGGGACGGAGGGGATCGTCCTCAAGCTCTATGACGACGTGTTCCAGAGCGTGAGCTGGAATGAATATACGCTGGGCGCCTCGGTGCAGGGCAGCTATAATTATTCTTTCGGCAAGTCGCAGTCGGGCGTGATGATGCTCGGTGCGCATTTCAACCGCTTCAACCTGGCCGACGCCAGCTACCTGGAAGGTATCGATTATAACCTCATCCTGAAGACCTACAACGATACCAAGGTCCTGAACACGGGCCGGGAGACCAGCTCGGACGCTTATGTCCAGGTCAAGCACTCCTTCGGTGCGGGACTGGTCCTCAATGCCGGCTTGCGCTATGACTTCAAGCTGCGCTCGACGGGGAAGCGGCTGCACGTGTTCTCGCCCCGTATCGCCTTGATCTATTCCCGTCCCAAGTGGAGTGCCAAGCTGAGCTACTCCAAGGCTTTCGTGGACGCCCCGTATTTCTATCGGAACAACACCCTGGACATCAATTTCGGCGACGATAACCTCTCTCCGGAATACCTGAACTCCTGGCAGCTGTCCTTCTACAGCGACGGCAAACTGGTCCCCGGACTGAAAATGGAACTCAGCGGTTTCGTGAACAAGGCCGACCAGTTCATCATCCAGAGCGAAACGGGTAACACCAATGCCGGTAGCCTCACCAACGCCGGCGTGGAGCTGGCCCTCGGCTATGCCGCCTCCAGGTTCCGGATCGACGGCAACCTGACCTGGCAGCGCGTCCTGAATTCCCAGAACTTTACGGTTTTCAACCATAGCGTGTATAATATTCCGGACGTCCAGGCCAACCTGGCGGCATCCTACGAAATCCTGCGCGGCCTGAAGCTGCAGGCGCACGCCAACTTCCTGTCGGCCCAGAAATCGCTTTACACGATGCCTGGCGCCCCTGCGCTGGACATCGACATCCCCGCCCGCGTGATCCTCGATGCCGGTATCAGTTATGAAGTCTGGAAACTGGAATTCGGCCTGAATGCCTACAATGTTGCCAACACGTCCTACCAGCAGGGCGGCTCGAGCGTCGCGCCGATGCAGCAGGCCGGACTCTGGCTGCTGGGCCATGTCCGCTTGAAGATTTAAGTGTATTACCAACTGATTAACTGAAAATGGATTCATTTCACAAGCAATTCGCTGAAAGGGTAGAGACAATCGTCGAGAAATACCGGGACAAGACGGCCTACATCATCGGAGACCGGGAAGTCTCGTATGCTCAGATGGATGAGATGGCCCGTCACATCGCGTCCGGGGTGGCCCGGCGGGTGGGTGACTGGCCTGCCGACCGGGAAGTTCCCGCCCGCATCGGCATCTCCCTGGGCCGGAACGAGGATTATGTGCCCTGCATGCTCGCGGCCGTGAAATTGGGCTGCTCTTACGTCCCCATCGACGTGGAGACGCCGGCGGAGCGCCGGGACTTCATCAGCCGGGATGCCGCCCTGGATGTGCTGATCACCTCCGACAATCTCGGCGAGCTGCTTGCCAGCCCGCTGCAGGACACGCTGCCCGTGCTGAGCGGCCGCATGTCCGAGGCCTATATGATTTACACTTCGGGTACGACCGGCCAGCCCAAGGGCGTCTCGCAGTCTTACCGGACCCTGTACAGCTACATGCAGACCGTCTGTCTGCCCGACAACTTCAACATCAGCGACCAATCCGTCATCCTGCAGTTCGCGAGCATCAACTTCGACGTGTCCGTGCTGGAGATCTTCTCTTCGCTCTACTACGGCGGCACGCTCGTGATCGTCCAGCAGGAGGAGAAGCACGACCCGCTGCTGGTGTACAAACTCATGAAGGAGAAGGGGATTACCTATACCTTCATGCCGCCGTCCCTGCTGGCGGTTTTCCCGGACTACGATTTCCCGGCCATGGACACCCTGTCCGCCGGCGGCGAAGCGATCCCCCACAGCCTTACCAGCAAGATTGCCGGCAAGTATCCTTACCGCTTCGTGAACGGATACGGCCCCACCGAGAGCATCGTGACCACCACCCACGAGATCGAGGGCCCGGACGACTGGCGGAACATCGGCAAGGCGGTGCCCGGCGTGGTGTGCTATGTCGCGGACGAGAACGGAAAACTGGTCGCTCCGGGCGAACAGGGGGAACTGCTGATCGGCGGCATGCAGCTGACGAACGGCTACTGGAACCGTCCTGAACTCAACGCCACTATGTTCTTCGAGAATCCCTACGAGAAGGAACACGACGGCATCGACGTGTCCCGTCTCTACCACAGCGGCGACCTGGTGACGCTCAACGAGGACGGCAGCTTCAACTACATCGGCCGGAAAGACTCCCAGATCAAGCTGCACGGCTACCGCATCGAGCTGGGCGAAATCTGCACCCAGATCGAGCACCAGGACGGCGTGCTCCGGGCCTTCGTGCGCCTGGAGGACATCGGAACGGAGAAATATATCGTGGCCTACGTCCGGACCGTCGACGGGATCGACAGCCTGGACGAGATCAAGGAGAATGTAGCCCGGCAGCTGCCCGGCTATATGGTGCCGACCTACTGGAACCAGGTCGAGGACTTCAAGCTGAACATCAACGGCAAGATTGACAAGTCGACGCTCGTGAACCGGGCGCTGGATCCGGTCGTCAAGAATACCACGCCGCTGACGCCGAACGAGGAACTGCTCATGCAGGCCACGGCCACGATGCTCGGCCTGCCCAGCGTCAATGTCGAGGCGGATCTGTTCAACGACCTGGGCATCACCTCGCTGCATGTCATGCAGCTGACCGTCCAGATGGGCATGTCCGGTTTCCACCTGACCGCCAACGACTTCTACACCCTGCGGACCATCCGCAAGGTCATGGCCGCGGACAAGCATCCCAACGCGTTCTGGTACGGGGATTCGGGGAACGACCCGGACAAGCCCGTCATCATCGTGATCAGCGGCTTCACCAGCTTCTCGTTCATCTTCGGCGAGTGGGCTGAAAGGATCTCCCACAAATTCGCCATTTTCGCCCTCGAGTCCTACCATACCATCATGGAGGACCGGCTGACGGACATGAACGGCCTGGTGGACGAGTATGTCAAGCTCGTGCAGGATGTCGTCAAGACGCGCAATGTCGTGGCGATCACCGGCTTCTGCGCCGGCGGCGAGCAGGCCCTCCCCCTGGCGGCGCGTCTGTACAACCAGTCTGCGCACAAGCCGCACGTGATCGTCCTGGACGGCGAACTGGACCGGGATATCTCCCTGCAGCAGAAGATGCGTGCGCTGTACTTCTTCCCCTTCTACAACGAAGCGCGCAACAACGCCCGCACGGATCTGGATATCAACCTGATGGCGACGATGCCGGAGGAAACGTACAACGGCCCCGTCACCGCCTTCATCTCAAGCATCTATACGGAGGGAAGCGCCGTCAATACGGGCGCCGAGAAATCTCCCGAAGTGAAGCGGCTGGAGAAGGAGGAGTTCTTCACCAACGAGCAGCGTTGGAAGAACCATTACCCCAATTGTGATGTCATCCAGCATCCCACGGACCACAACGGGTTCCTGATCACGCGGGAGAGCAAGGATATCCTTGTGGACTACTTCCTGAAGAACGTTTAGCGCCGCTCGGTCGAGAGATCGCGCTTGTACACGACCCGGCGTGCGGCCTGATTGACGCGGGCGGACTCCCGACTGAAGCGGAAGTCCGCCTGCAGTCCTTTTTCGCCGTATTCGGCGAGCTTTTTGTGCCACTGGCGGCCGTAGCGGGCGCACATCGTGACGAAGTAGTGCGTGGTGTCGTAGCCCTGGAAGGCGAAGGAACCGGGCTCGCCCTGGAAGAGCGAGCGGTAGGTCAGGATGAACTTCTGGACGGCCGGGTCGTCATAATCGATGAAATAGGACAGCGCCATGCGGGCCTCCGTGTTGTGGAGGTCGGTCTGGGAGGTGCCGTTGGTGCGCATCCGGGCCGTGCCGTAGAAGATGACGTTGCCGCTGCGGGCGCCTTCGATGCCCAGGCCGCGGACCGCGGCGGTGATGGTGTTGTCCTGGTCGGAGGCCACCGTCACGCGGATCTTCTTTCCGCTGTCAAAGGGAATCTCCTCCAGGGAAAGCACGCTCTGGTAGCGGACGCCGCGGGCGCGCAGCTGCTCGAGCAGATAGGCCGCCTGTCCGTCCGAGGCCAGGGCGGAAGAATCCCGCACGACGTACAGGACGTCCCCGAAGGGAAGTTCCTCGCGGATCCACTGCACCATTTCATCCACCTGGGCATTCCAGCCGGAGGGGGCCTGCACCACGTGGCCCGCCTCCGCCAGCTGGGCGGCGCGGGGCTCCAGCGGCGAGATCAGCACTTTGCCGCGGCACTGGTCGGCGGCCCGCTGCAGCTCGTCGAAGGACACCGGGCCGATGATGACGTCGCTCTCGTCGATGAGCGACTGCGGAACGGCGGTCTTGCTGTCGGCGGAATCATAGACCTGCAGGTCGGCCTGCAGGCCGGCGGAGCCCATTTCGCGCAGCGCAAGCAGGGCGCCGCTGTAGAAATCGAGGAAGTTCTCGCTGGGCTTCTCGGAAGAGGCCTGCAGCGGGAGCACCAGCCCGATGCGGATGACGCGGGGCAGGTCCAGCTCGTAAATGTCCTCCTTCATGGGCACATCCGCCGCCAGGACGCTGTCCTGCGGCACCGTCGCGGCCTGCTTCGAGACGCTGTCCGGGCGGTAGTTCCGCATGGAATCCACCTTGGTGGTGTCGGCCTGTTTCTTCTTGCCGGGGAACAGGTACCATTGGGCGCAGGCGTTGAGGGAAAGCGCGCAGACGAGGAGGGCGAGGATGCTGAATCTCTTCATGGTGAGTGACATTTACTGTATGCTTTGGGCGAAAGTAATCAAATCCTGGGCGAAGCGGCTCCAGCTGAGGCGCTTCTTTTCGGCGACGATGCCGGCGCGGAGCTGTTCCTGCAGGGCCGGATCGTCGAAATAGCGGGTGATGGCGGCGGCGATGCAGGCGGGCGTCCCTTCATCGCAGACAATTCCCGTGCCGCGCGCGCCGACCGTTTCCTTCAGGCCGCCCACGTCCGTGACCACCATCGGCACGCCGAAATGGTTGGACACCGAGCTGATGCCGCTCTGGGTGGCACTGCGGTAGGGGAGGACGGTCAGGTCCGCGACGGAGAAGTAGTTCTTGACCTCGGCGTCGCGGATGTAGTCGGGGAAGACGTGGACGTCGGCCGGGGCGCGGCCGCCGTCGATGAGGTGCTGATATTTGTCGAACGAACCGTAGGGCTCGCCGGCGATGACGAGCTGGTAGCGCCCGTCCAGCAGGTCGAAGGCCTGCAGCAGGATGTCCAGCCCCTTGTATTCCCGGATCAGCCCGAAGAAGAGCAGGGTCCGGCGGCCGGACGGCAGTCCGAGGCGGCGCTCCGCTTCTTCGCGCGGGAGCGGTGCCCCGAAATGGGTGTAGATGGGATGGGGAAGGACGGTGTGCGGGAGATCCGGGCGCAGGGCCCGCAGGTCCCGGCCGACCTCCTCGCAGAGGGTGACGGCCCCGTCCAGTCCTTTCAGGAACCAGCGGGTGAGCGGCGTGTCGAACCAGTGCCGCTCGTGCGGGATGACATTGTCCAGGATGCCGATTACGCGGCAGCCCGGGGCCATCTTCCGGGCCACGTCGCCCAGCGACGGGGCGAACCAGGACATCCAGTAGCGGACCAGGAGCAGGTCCGGCCCCCAGGCGCGGATGGCGCGGGCCGTGCGGCTCCAGGAAAAAGGATTAGCCGTATCCAGCAAGGCTTCCGCCTCGATGGGTACGGCTTCATCTTCTTTCGTTACGTACTGGGTCTTGCCCGGGAAAAGGATGTCGGGATACTGTCTGCTGAAATTGAACGCGCGGACGTCGTGTGTTTTGCCCAGCTCTTCAAAAAGGTTGGCGTTGAACTGGGCGATCCCTCCGCGGTAAGGGTAGAAGCAGGACAGTATGGCGATCTTCAACCCTTATTCGCTTTTGCCCTTCTCCTTGACGTAAGCGGCGTTGAGGCCTTCGATCAGGGCGTCGGTGATGTCGAGGGCGGCGTCACCGGTCACGACCGGCATCGGCAGGATGTCACCCTGGGTGGCGAGGATCATGGCGTAGCCCATGGTCTCGTTGTACTCCTTGACGAAGGTATCGATGGCGTCGGAGATCTGGTTCAGCATCACCTGCTGCTCCTCGAGGATCTCCTGCTGCTTCTGGTTGGCGTAGGTCTCCACGCTGTTCTGCTGCTCGGCCAGCTTCTGGCTCTGCACCTGGGCGGTGGACTGGGTCATCAGGCCCTTGTTGATCTTGTCCTGGAAAGCGTTGGCGTCCTTCTGGAACTTGTTGACGCGGCGCTGGACTTCCTGGTTGATGCTGTTGGCCTTGGTCTCGAAGACGCTGCGGAGGTCATTGGCCATGTCGTACTCAGCGAGGACGCGGTCCAGGTTGAAGTAAACGATGGCGCCCTTCTGGGCGGCGGATTCGGAAGCGACGGCGGCGGGTTTCTTGTCGCCGCCCTTGGCGAACATGGCAATGGCCAGGGCAATCACGCCCACGAGGGCGACGATGCTGAGGATAAGGGGTAATTTTTTCATTTTATTGGTTGTATTGTTTTATGCTTGTTGTCAATTTTGCAAAAATACTCAAAAATTCTGAATCTGCGCCAAATATTCCCGGATAGTTGTCTCCAGTCCGAGATACAGTGCGTCGCAGATGAGGGCGTGGCCGATGCTGACCTCGTCCGTCCAGGGAATGGTCTGGATGAAGTAGGCGAGGTTCTCCAGCGAGAGGTCGTGGCCGGCGTTGAGGCCGAGACCGAGCTCGCGGGCCGCTTTCGCGGTCTCGAGGTAGGGGGCGATGGCCGCTTCCCGGCCGGCCGCATAGTTCGCGGCGTATCCGGCGGTGTAGAGCTCCACGCGGTCGGCGCCGCACTTGAAGGCGCCCTCGGCCATCTTCGGATCGGGGTCGATGAAAATGGACGTGCGGATGCCGCGCTCCTTGAACGTGGCGCACATGCGCTTCAGGAAGGCGTGGTTGCGGACGGTGTCCCAACCCGCGTTGGAGGTGATGGCGTCCGGGGCGTCCGGCACCAGGGTCACCTGGTCGGGGACGACCTCGCAGACCAGCGCGGTAAAGGAGCCGGTCGGATTGCCTTCGATATTGAATTCCGTATGCAGGGCGGGGCGCAGGGTGCGCACGTCGCTGTAGCGTATGTGTCGTTCGTCGGGACGCGGGTGGACGGTGATGCCCTGGGCGCCGAAGCGCTCGCAGTCGAGGGCGGCTTTCAACACGTCCGGCATGTTGCCGCCGCGGGCATTGCGCAGGGTGGCAATCTTGTTGATGTTGACGCTCAGCTGGGTCATTTCTCTAGCCAATTAAAATCTCACAAAAGTAAGCATTTCTATAGAATAATTGTAAATTAAGTAGTAAA
>Ga0265300_10004549_pt1 | contig 11007 bp, 20 predicted proteins | sample AusTroGonzalo_MG_FD_193482 | JGI IMG/M metagenome (GOLD analysis project Ga0265300, IMG submission 193482) | Bovine rumen microbial communities from tropical cattle in Woodstock, Queensland, Australia - Gonzalo_03 | ecosystem: Host-associated > Mammals > Digestive system > Stomach > Rumen ... | reverse complement strand
TCTCTCATATGATTTATATTCTTATTTTGATAAAAATTATTTCGTGCATTGATTTATTCCTAATTAATGTAGTATAAAAATATTGAAAAAGAGATTTTGGTTTAATGAAGCCATTACATAAAGTGTTTAAATATATTAAAAAAAGAGTGGAATCATAATGTTAAATGGAGTGATTATTTATATTTAAGGGATATGAATGGGAATAAGGTTTATCCCCATTGCATAAAGTGTTTGGTTAAAGGTTTTTTATAAAAAAAGTTTCTAAAATATTTTTTCTCAACCCAAAGTAAAAAATTTTTTCGAGACGATTAATTATAAATTATTTCCTTGTAACCACTTAATATATATTATAAATAATGTATTTAAACTTTACCATAAAACCATTGGCCAACAACTTTCACCAGAATATAAGTAAACTATATATACTATAAAATAGATATTACAAAATAGATTTTACACCTAAACACGATGTAAAATCAAATAACCCAAAGTAAAAAAGTGAGAACAATGTCTACAGAATTCAAAACAGATGAATTCATTAACGAAGATATAAGAATTGATGAAGCCGTAAATAAAATGAGTATTGATGATTTACGATACCTATCAAAAAAATACTTAATCTTACTAAATGAATTCAAAAAAGAAAAAATAGATTTGTCTCAGGAGATGATTACATGCAACCCTCCCCTAAGATAAATCAAAGAACACGCATTTTCAGAAAAATAATAGGTAACATAAATGTCATCTCCTTTTTAACAATACTATTATTCTCTGGAAAAATACCTGATGAAAGAAATGTTGATCCTAAACCAAAAAAACCATGGATAACTCCAGAAATAGCACTAATAATAATTGTCATACTCCTTATTATAATAGTGCCAATGTTACTCTATTCAACAGGATGCCTGGATTCAACTAATTATTACTATAGAGGAGTGATATAATATGTCTAAAAAAGACGAATTAAAAAGATTATTCTATAGTAATCTCACATCCATAGAAATACAATCAAAACTAAACCTCAACAATGATGAATACAAACAATTATTGCTTGAAGTTAAACAAGAATTAGGATTACCATCAAACTACAGGCGAACACCTCATCGATACGGAAAATATGTTAAAAACTCATTTTTCATCAAAAAATATAATGGATCTGATGATTTTGAAATAATCACTTACGCACCAACATTAGAAGATGCTGAAGATAAACTCAGATTATTCGACGATGGAATATCAGTTTTTACAATAGAACAAGCCACCGATGAGCATATGAAAGAATTAATCAAACATGATTATTTCACAAAGAAAATGCACTGGAACGAAATCATAAAAAAATACCAAATACCATACCACAAATTCTATGGCCTATTAAACAAAATCAAAAAAGACATGGGATTAATAGACTCAAGAACTGTGAATAAAAACCGTTACATTTACAAATACAAACGCAACGGCAAATACTTTATCCGCAAAAACATTAAAGGAAAAAGAAAAGGATTTGGATACTATACTGATTTAGATGTTGCAGTAAAAGTTCGTGATCGCCTAGAAGAAATGTCCTGGAATGTCACACGATGGCATAAAGAAAGAGAGAAAATAATCGAGGAAGCAAAATATGGCTATTAGCATAATAGAAGATACTATTAGCTGGGAAGATGAACACTTTAAAAAAAGAAGAATAAGTAAAAAATCATACTATGCACAAATCAGACAACGATTAGCCGAATCTGACCCAAGCATAAGTAAATGTATATGGTGCGGTAGCAAATTCGTGAAAAAACATCACAGTGAAAAATACTGCTCACAATTATGCAGACAAGACTCACGTAGTCAACAATCACGTAACAAAGCACATCGCTGGTATCATAAACATAAGCATGAACTAACTGAAAAACAAAGATGGGGACTCGGATCAGGTACGCTCGGAGGACATATGCATGATGATTTCGAAAAAGAACAATCCGTAATTGAAAAAGAATTCACAAGATTAAGATTAAAGAGGAAAAGATGACCTATATAGAACAAAACAATTTAAAAGAATTAGAGAAAAGCATAACTGAAATGATAAAAGATGTGGATGCAGATAATCCACTCAATGTAATTGCGCTAGCAAATACATTAATCCAAATAGGGAATGGGATATTAACAAAAACATCCTCATTATTAATCGCAAAAGCATACACTCCTGAGGAATTAAAAAAATTAAATCCTCAATTAGCAATGGAGGAAAAAATGAATCCAATAAATAAAGAATTACAAGAACTTCGTACTGCCATTGAGCATTACGAAAGAATACTAAGAGAAGATGCTCTTATCCGTACAGGTGAACTTGAAGATGATGGCAGACCAAAATTATCACAAATTGATATAGAAAAAATCAAAGCCAAAATCAATGGTTTAACCGAAAAACGTGATGAATTATTAAAACAAGAAAAAGATTACTTGGAAGTGAATTAAAAATGAGTGAAAAAATACCCTTAAAAGATACACACAATGCAGATAGTAGAACAGCCGATGCTAATTTTACAATTGAAGATTTGAAATTAGCTACAGAACAACATATCCAAGAAGTTGGCATGTGCATGGATTTATTCGCAAACATGTGTCATAGAGCGGGTAAAGTTCATGATTGGACAAAAATGGATAATTTCTATGAGGAATATGGTCCTTTATGCATGAGTAGAGTTGTAGATGATGAATTTAAAGCTGACCCTTGGTACGACCGCCACATTTACACAGAGCGCCACCATGTAGAAGAAGATGCAAAAGTCGATGTTAATCTCATTGATTTGCTTGAGCATATCGCTGACGTTGTAGCGGCCGGCAAAGGTAGAGCAGGTCATTTAAGTAGTAAATACCTTGACATTGACCAAAATTTGCTTTATAGGGCATACTGGAATACAGTAAAATTACTGGATGACAATACCGAAGTCATTGAAGAAGAATAAAAAAAATAATATTTAAATTTTGGAGGTTTGAAATTTATGAGCGAAGCAATGGATAATAGTGAAGGTTTTGTTAAACCTGAAACTGTAACTGAAGAAGAATACTTACCATTCGCAAGAGCGGAAGTTGTAAGATTGATGAAAGAAAACTTAGACTCTGATAAGATTATCAGGGAAAGAGTTAAAGTAGAAATGAATAAATTCCTTGGTAAAATCCTAAAAGATATTTGTCAACAATTAAACGAATATCCATATACTAGTGTGGAATATGATATGCTAAAAGAAGTATTATATCCATATCAGAATATTACTAGGATTAATCAGGAAAAAGAACGTATACTTTTACATTTAGAAGCAATTAAAAGTGATTGTGATGCATTAAGTTTAGATGTGAGTAAAACATTGAAACTTAAAGACACTAAAGAAGAAGAGGAGTTATTTAGATGAGTGCATTTGTACCTCCTACATGGATGGGAGGATTATTAACAATGGCAGGGTATTTTATCATACCTTTCATTATTGGAATCATTGTTTGGGTAGTTTGTGCATCTAAAGATCATCCAATGATTGGTACAGTTATCTTAATGTTATGTATTGTTATTGGTGGTGCAGCTACTTCAGTGTTATGGTGGGAGAATTATGAGGTTCCATCTGTGCAGACAAAAGTGGTTACTGTTGATTGTTGGCAACCTAAAGCAGGAATATCAACTAATGAAAAGGGTATGATGGTAATAGATAATGCCGACCAATTAATGCTTGTTACTACAGATGGTGAAGCATTCTTGAATGAGGAGAATTTCTTATTCCAGAAATTTGACACAAGGGATATATTGAATGAGTTAAAACCTCACGGAACTTATGAGATTAAATATTATGGCTGGCGTGAGGGATTTAATAGTGGTTTCCCTAATATTTTAAGTGTTGAAAAAGTGATTGATGAATCACATGCTGAAAATAAAAGTGTTGGTGATTATTTCGGAACCAAAGTAATATAAAATGTTTTTTTGAGGTGGCGATGATAGGATAAAAAAACGGAATCAATATATAAATTAAGTTGGTATGGACATATAGGAAAATGGTTTTTTGTCCTTGAGCCTAAAAACCTCTAAATATTAAATTAAAAAGAAACCCAAAGTAAAAACGATAAAATTGTGCGAGATGATAATTTATGGTTGATTTAGAGAATATTTGTGAAACTTATTTTGAAGGTAAGGTTAAACCTAAACATTTACGTGGTTTTAATGAAACCACACCAGACGGTAATACTATAAGTGGATATATTAGCGTAAAACCTAACAAGTATTTAGGGTCTTGTTTGATAATTAAGTGTAATGGTGAAGAGACTAATCAATTTATTCAAAGTATGCCTAAGATACGTTACTTTGAAGATGAAAGAGATATAGGAATTAATGATGTTAGCAGATGTTATGAAAAATTAGATGGAACATGTCTAATAATCTACCCATTAAAAAATAAAAATGGGGACATAATAGAAATCATTCCTAAAACACGTGGCCGTGCAGTAGCAGACAAACATTTCACCCAATTATACAAAAAAATAGATCAAAAACCAATCCAAGGATACTACAAGAATAATGATGGTATATTAATATTTGAAATGTACGGAATATTAAACCAACATGAAATAATCCATTATAACACTGGCATAGATATAAAACTAATTGCGATATTTAAAGATGGTGTATTCAATAATACTCCAGTTGAAGCAACTATTTATGGTTTTGATAAACCTGATATGTTATTTAAATTATATCACAAAGGCCAAGGATGGTTTGTTAAATGCACAACTAATAAATTTAAACCATATCTCTGTAGAAACATTTACAGTTTCCCAACTAATATTGATGCAGTTGATGGAATACAGAAATTACTTGAAGACTTAAACAAGAAATATGTTGAAATCAATGGTATACGTGCAATTGAAGGAGTAGTTATCAATACTTTTAATGAGGCAGGTCATCCGAAATGGTTGAAATGTAAACCAAGAGATATTGAAAACGAACACCGCAGCCAAAGCGGAATACCTCGTTCAGCAATAACAAAAGAAGTATTAAAATACTTTGATGAATACGGCGCTGATGTAAAAGAAATATATCTCCAGGATAAAAACCACCACACTGAATATATTGTGCGCATGCTAAGTGAAGAATACAACGAGGAATATATTAAAAAATCAAGTAAAAGAATCGAAAGAGTGTTTATGCAGATATGGAATAGTAAAGAAGTTCCTACGAGCATTCATAATATCTGTGAAGAGTTAATTGAGGAAAATCCTGATAAAGATATTACTGAGTTAATGAGGATTTTTGCAGTTAAATATCCTATGAAAAAGAAAGAAGCTAGTACAATTTATACTACCTTGAAACATAAAATGAAAAAATAACTGAAAGAGGAGATTAATGTGGCAAAAGAAAAGGAAAGATGGTCTGTTGGCCGTACTGAAAGAACATGGACTAGTAAGAAAGAATATATTATTTTTGATGGTAAAAAAGAAACTATTAAATTAACTGATCTTGAAGAAGCAAAAGAAGTATGTAAATTGTTAAATAAGGTAGCTCCCAAAAAAGCCAGTGCTAGGAAAAGTAAACCTAAAAAAACTAGTGCAGAAGATAAAAAAGGGGATAAATAAATGTTTGATAGATTAAGAAGATTATTTAATAAAAAATCTGAATCTGAAAGTAACTCTGATGAGGTCATTTCTGATAATTTGTTGAATAATGAGTATAATGAGGGTAAGTATATTCCTTTTTATGATCATTATCATGATGTTTGGGCTGTGAAAGATACAGCTGATGATGTTTATTATCCTATGACTGGTAAGAATATGGCTTATGAGATAACTATTTTGTTAAATAATTATGATAGTAGGTTACATAATGTCTTGGATGAGTTATTTAAAAAAGACAGGAAGTTTGAAGAGCTTGGTTATGATTTGGATAAATTAGATGAGGAGTTAGGTATTTAACTCCGTCTTTTTTTCTTTTTATATTATTTTTTTTAAGATTAGAACCGTTAAGTTTATATACTATAAAAACTAACAGTTAACCATAGGAATGAGAACATTTTTTCCTAAAAACCCAAAGTAAAAAAAATGTGAGATGATTAAAAATGATAAAACTATACACTCCAACCCAAAGATATGATGAACTCGAAACAGTCGAATTCGGAGACCTAAATGATCTCAACCCAGAACACGAACTAAAACACGAAATCGAAACATACATTCGTGACGAACTATGGGATGAAGAAGCTGAACTCGAGGACATTATAAAACATGAACCTCAATTAAACTAAAACTTATTCTTTTTTTAATAATCCAAAAGGGGTTCAAAGGTTATGATTAATGAAAAATACTTAGTAAAAGTAAAAGAGTTACCTTTACATTTACCAAGATTACGCAGACCACTACTTAAAGAAGATCGCTGCGAAACACTAGATGAATTACCACTAATTTTTGTAGAGTGTGAGTTGAATGAAATATAAAATCATCAAAGCAGAAACTGAAGAAGAATCTGATACTAATGAAGGAGGCGAAAAAAATGATGAATGATGAAAACTGCTTCAACTGTCAATACAGTTACCAAGGCAGAATATGCGCATTATTCGATGAACTAATCGACGGATTATGTCACTGCTGGATGTGGCGCAGAAAAAACTCCAGAGGTGACAAGAAATGAATAGTATTGAAAAAGTATGGAAGAAATTCCTAAAAGAATGTATAAATAATGGTGAAAAACATGAAAAAGATGATGGTGATATACTCCATGAACATTTAATAAATCATTGCTTTATTGAGAATGTATTAAATCAATTTGGCAATCAAAATATCACTACAAAAATGTTCCTTGACCTGATAAAACAAGGGGCATTCAATATAAAAGGATATCCAGTAAAAGATATTGCATTATATGATTATGTGACCTCACTTGACAATCGTGAAATAATTTACAATGAAAATCCAGATGGTAGTGAAAAATTCACATATACATATCCAAACAGGATATTCTATATGACCGATAGACATTCTGAGTTTATGGTAAATCAATTTGAATTAATGTTAACTCGATTAAGTAATAAATTCGGAGGGAGTAAAGGGAGCAATCGTGCAGTAGCAAACATCTATTCCGCACCAAGAGATTGTGATATGAAAGATATTCCATGTTTACAAATCTTACAAGCAACAATAAGGAATGATGAATTAATCCTGCATTGTTATTTTAGATCAAACGATTGTTACGGTGCGTTCCCCTCAAATATGCTATTCCTAAATTATTTAGGATTAAAATTAGTGGATGAATTAAAAAAAGAATATCCTCTATTGAAATTTAAAGGAATCTCCTATCAATCAAGTTCATTACATGTTTATGATGGAGATTTTGAGCAAGCTAAAAAAGTAATTGAGGGATAAATTATGGGTAGAAGTTATTTTACTGAAGATGCAAAATTAATAGATGCACAATGGCCAAAATGGACCATTAGCGAATGCCTATTAATGGAAGAAATTCTCCGTAAAAAAAATTATCATGTCAACTGCGGAGTCAATAGGATAGGAAGAGATCATAAATTCCATGACGCTTGGCAAGTTGAAAGAAAAGATATTCCTAGACTTATCGAACAGTTATTCCGTCAAAGAATAGCTGTTGAAGTCCAAGCTGAAGGACATGGAAAAGCAAGTATAAACTTCATATATGATTATCATGCTGCACATATCCTCGACTGTGTTAAGAAATTCTGGAAAAATAAACCTGATGGTGATGATACTAAAGTAGGTCAGGGTGTTTTATCTGATTATAATATCAGTGAAAGGGTTGATGAATTATTCGACACAGAGATTAAGGAAGAAGATATTCAACCAGCCAGTGTTGATTTACATTTGGCAAGTGATTTGATAAATCTTAATGGTGAAGAATTTGATTTAAAAGAAAAGGATTATATCTTACAACCTGATGAATTCATTCTTGCCAGTACTAAGGAATATGTTACTATACCTGAAGATATTGTTGCACAGGTTGATGGTAAGTCAAGTATTGGAAGATTAGGTATTGATATTCATAAAACCGCAGGATTTATTGATCCGGGCTTTAATGGTAGAATCACTTTAGAGATAAAAAATGATAGTGAAAAACCTTTTAAATTGGTTGAGGGTATGAATATTTGTCAAATAATATTCATGACTTTAGCAAGTCCATGCGAGAGAGAATATGGTCATCCTGAAAGAAATAATCATTATCAGAATAGTGAAAAGACAATAATGTCACGATACGAATATTAAAAAAAAGAATTTGATTTTTGAGGCGATAAAAAATGGAAATTGAAAGAGGTAAAACAAGTGATGGTAATGATAAAATCATTGCAGTTTTAAGTGAAGATGTTGTATTAACCTGTTACCGTACACCTACAGGGGATACTTTTGCAGTGCATGGTAAAGGGAAACATTCCCATTTATGTACTTTAAGAGAGGACCAGTTAGAATCCACATTACTGGAATGTGAAAGGATTCATAAATATGGTGGGGATTTCATTAAATATTTGAAATCTTTTAAAACCAGGAATGCAAGGCCATCTTATATTTCTGATGATGGTAAGGTTAGATGTTATTATCATCAGGATAAAGAGAAAAAAGGATTTATTCCTAAATGTGTTGACCATGGTGTTAAAGGTCATTTGCATAAAACAGTTTTCACTGAAGAGGAAGCGGATAGGATAGCAAGAGAAGCAATCAAAGAGTATAATGAAACTGGTAGATATAAAAGGGATTTGGATAAAGCACATCGTAGTGAACTACCAAATGCTTATGTTATTATTGATGGTAATGCTAGTCTTGATGATCCGAAAATTTATTCCTCACGTGAGCATGATTCATTGATAACTTGTATACGTGGTTATTGTAATGAAGAAGGGTTAATTTCATGTAATAAAATAATCATTTATGCTCGTGACGGAGGTCAAGTGGAAGTTAAAAAAGATTCCAAAATCGAATTTAACATTAATAATTCATTATTACTGGTTTATAGTAAAGGGAAGAAAGTTGTTAAAGAGTATATCATCCCAGTTAAGAATATTACTCGTTTAACAGTAACACAATAAAATTTATATACATAGGGTTTGGTATTATGGTGATTGAATCATATTTCCCTGAACTTGAGAACAGGATTCCTAAAAGAACTAATAAATGGGGTATATTGAATGTTTGTTTAACTGCATGTGACCGTGTGATGACTGGTTATCAATGGAAATATACTTATTTTGATGGTTATAGGATGCGTGTTCTTAGTTCATATGATTTAGAGAAATTAAAAAGACGAGTATTAAACAAAGGTTTGTCATGGGTTATTACTGATGAAGATTATGCTCAAGATTCTTTTGTTTTAAATCGTCAATTATTACGTAAACATGAGGAGTATACTATAACTCGTACAAGGGAAAACACAGCTTCCGGGGTTAAATATGTTTATAAAACTGTTGATAAACATTCCAAGAAAGGTTTTTATTGGATATTTTTGAATACTCATCGTGAAGGTCAGAAAAGTTATACTGGTAAGACTTTAGAGAGATTACGTAAAAGAGTTGAAGCTGAAGGATTTACTTGGGAAGTGATTAATCCTGAAGTATATGAGGGTATTGTAGCTAGTGAGGCAGGCGAATGAATCTTAAGGAAATAATTGATTATGTTAAATATAATATTCTACATTTAAGACCAAAATTAGCTAGTTATGATGATTATTTAAATTATTTGGATAGTTTTGGTTTTGACTTGGAGGATGAGGATATGAGTGGTAATAGTGCAAGAAGTTTGGGGAAATCTTCTTTTAAACAGATGGTGGAATTGAATTCTACTTTAAGGATGTTGCAGAATAAAATTAAAAGGAAATTACCTGATTATCTACGGGATAATCTTGAGGACATTACATTTGGGGGAGATGTTTCTCATATTAGTTTACAGTTTCATTTTACGAATTATAATAAAATGAATCGTAAGATTGTTAATGAGATAAGGTCTGATTTTGCACATTGTATTCAAACTGATAAATTGCCTGCGTATAAGCGTAAGTATGATGATGATAATTTTATTTTGATTTTTTACATTGATGATTATAGTTAAATTTGTTTTTGGAGATGATTATTTATGCAGCGGAATCTGAATGAATTGAAAAGATTTGATTTCACAACAGAGTGTAAATCTTGTCCGTATAGTAGGGATTTAGGTTTGCTTGAGTATTGTTGTGGCTTTGTTATTGATTTGATTCGTAAAGAAAGATTTGAAAAAATGAAGGATAAAGTATATGATTATGTATATAATGAAGAGGATTTAAATATTCTTGATTCAAGCAATGTTTTATTCCAGAATGACACTGAATTTAGTGTAACTTTAACATTTCAAACTAATTTGCGTGAAGATAAACACTTAATTCTAAAAGAATTGCGTCAAGCTGTAATGGATAGTATGTATTTTAATCATGTTAATTTTGAAAAAGACACATTCACTAAAAAAGAATACAATAAAGAACCATTAATCTTACAATCCACAATGGATAAATACCTTGAAAGGGCTGATGCTAAATGAATAATAATTATGATATTACGGATAAAGAGTTAAATGAATTACTCCATCATGCAGGTAATTTATATAATGTTGGTACTCATATGACTTATAAATATAAAATGGATCATAAGGGTGTAACTGATGAGGAGTTAATATGTGATGGTGCGGATTACCAATTAGATAAAAGTTACCAATTCATTTATCGTAAGGTTAATCAAATCTGCAAAGATAAAAAACTGGACGGTGAACTAGAATGAGTGATGCTGGAGCAATTGGTGTAGCTATTCATGATGTAGCAATGTTATTGTCTAAGAAATATTATAACTTATCTGAGGATGATAAAGTTAAATCTCATATTGGTTTTAATCTTGTTTTTTTAAAGGATTTGGTTAATATTATTCAAATGGAACATGGTGTTGATTTATATTTGGAAAATAATTTATCTGATATTGATTTTTTTAAAAATGAAGAAAAAGAATTAGATTATCTTAAAGA
>Ga0265300_10004544_pt1 | contig 11008 bp, 19 predicted proteins | sample AusTroGonzalo_MG_FD_193482 | JGI IMG/M metagenome (GOLD analysis project Ga0265300, IMG submission 193482) | Bovine rumen microbial communities from tropical cattle in Woodstock, Queensland, Australia - Gonzalo_03 | ecosystem: Host-associated > Mammals > Digestive system > Stomach > Rumen ... | reverse complement strand
CCTGTGTTCGTGTTCATGTTACCCCCTTCTTGTAGATCAGCTTTGTTTCATCCCAGTCGGGATACCACTTCTTGAGATACGCCTTCGCCAGTACTCTGAACTGCCCGCCGTACTTGCCGTTGTCCATCGCGTCATGGCAGACCCGGCAGGCTGTGACCACGTTCTGCTCTACGCCGAGACCGCCCTGTGCTCTGGGGATGCAGTGCGCCTCCGGGAGTCCGGGATGCCCGCAGAAGATGCAGGTCCCGCCGTCCCTCTCGTAGACTCTGTCCTTCACGGCCTTCGGGATGTCAGTCGCCCTGCTGCGCTTGCTTTTGTATCTCATGCCTTCTCAGTTCCTCCAGTTCCCGCGGCGTCATGGTCTCCACTCCGAGGGCTTTCGCCTCTTCGACCGTCGCCGTCAGCAGTGCGGCCATCTCCCGCACATCCATCTCCTTCGTCCTCTGCAGCCACCAGTACGAGAAAGTCCCGTCCTCGTTCTCCCTGGCGAGCTTCGTGTGCGGCTCCTCCAGCTCGATCATGTCCTCCGGTCTCATGTTCGTCTTGATGACCAGAGGCTCGTCGTTGGCGGTCCGCATCTTCTTCCCGTATCTGCCGAGCATGGTATTCTTCATGGCTGCCGGTGTCATGGGCCCGATCGTCAGGGTGTGTGCTTCCGCCATCTTGTCGATCAAGGCATGGAAGTAGTTGTTCTGGCTGAGTGTCCGCTTCGGTCTCCACTCCGTGACCTCGTAGACCTTTCCCTCGTCCGCTCCGTTCAGGATCCACGGAAGCAGCTCTGCCGGTGTTCCTCTCATCGCCCTACAAGCCTCCGCTCAAGCTCTGCGAAGTCGTAGTCTCTTGTCGGTATCTTCGGATCGCCCCGAGGTTTGCTGTCCTTGTTGCGCTGCTCCCAGGTTCTCACCGCTGCCTTCCAGTCCTTCATGGTGTTCTTGCCGACTTTCCATCCGTTGGACTCGTAGAAGTCGCAGAACTGCTCCGGGTTGACGGCAGGATGTCCGTCCCTGACTCTTTCCTGACAGTACGCTCTCACTTCGGAGCGGGTGGGCGGAGTGAAGCGCCGTTTCTTTTGCTCTGTTTTCTTTTCAAAATCAATCTCAGTATCAGTGTCACTATCAGTATCATTATCTGGTTGCCAGTCGTTACCAGTCGCTTCCAGTCGCTGCGAGTCGCTTCCAGTCGCTCCGTTTCGCTGTGCGTTCTGTTTGTTGCGTTCGCACTTGTCCTTGTAGGCAGCCATGTCCTCGTCAATCTTCTTGACGAACATCGCAAGGATCGCACAGAGAGCGGGATCCTCTTCCTCGATCTCGCCGGTCTCTTTGTAGGTAAACAGCGCCTTGAAGACGCGCCCAGCCATAGCGTCCGGGAGAGCTTCGATCATGGTTCCCCATGCGTCGTAGATAAGGAAATTGTTCTTTGCCATCACTGCCACTCCCTATAGAAATCAATCCAGTCCTCGAGCCTCATCGTAACGAGCCACTCGCAGTTGTTCTTCCTGTGCATCACGACCGGGATCTCGCCCTTCGCGTCTCTCTTGCTCTGATCGTAGGCGTCCTGCAGGTTCAGTCTTTCGACCCTTTTGCACTCGATGTGCACTCCGGGGAGCCCGACCACATCAGCGTCTCCGTTCGCTCCGGAGAACTGCTGGCCCCGCCGGGTGCCGTAGCCGTACACCTTCAGGACGGATGCCAGCTCGCGTTCTCCTCTCTTTCCCTTCTCCCGGCTGTTCATTTCTTCACCTTGTTCAGCCGTCCGACGAGGTTCCGGTGCTGTTCCTCCGTCAGATCCTCGAGGGCCTCGACTCTGTACTGCTCGCAGATCTTCGCCATGTTGACGTTCTTCTCTTCGAGAAGCTGCTGGAGGGCGATCGCCCTGTCGATGCCGATCGGAGACTTCCGGATCTCCTCAGACCGGATCCAGTCCTGCTCCGCCTCCGCACCGTGCAGTTCCTCCGCCGAGCAGATCGCTCCCTCGATGCCGAAGCCGGCGATGCCGAGCGCCCTGCCGATCGCAGAGGTCTCGCAGTTCTCAAGGTAGCTGGTCTTGTTGATGTAGCTCCCGTCCTTGACCTCGAAGGCGTGACCTGTGGCGAGGATCTCCCTGCCGTAGTCACACATTGGGTCGCACGTCATCCCGTAGACGGTCGCCTTGACCGTGATGACCTTGTCGGTCTCGCTGACGATCTCGGTGACGATCGCGCCCTCCGGGTAGATCTTCCGGAACGCCTTGATGCGTTCGTGGACGGGCGCGTAGTTCTTGCCCTTGACGTCAAGGAACTCGATCTCCGAGTTCACTCGTTCGATGTCCGCCCAGTTACTCATCCTGCGCCTCCTCAAGTTCCGCTCTCTTCTCCTCGTACCGATCCGGGCAGATCGCCATCAGGCACAGGTTGATCGTGTCATCATCGTGATGGAGATCCTTTGCGTACTTCGAGTAGCCTGCCCCGGTAATGAGGATGTTGATGAAAGAGTCGAGCATCGTTTCTTTCCGGATGAGCTCCTCGTACCTCGTGTGCGGGATGTTTACCTGCTGAATTTCGTCTTTGGTTGCCATGATTACGTGATCCATGATTTACCTCCTCAATCAATCCATTCCTTGTTCTCTCTGATGCAGTCGTCGCAATACCAGTCGTCGCCGACATGGAACGCTCTCTCGTCCTGGATGTGTTCCCCGCAGATCGAGCAGACCGGTCGCCTCCGAAGCCACTTGTCCTCTTCCGACTCAAGCGCGTGGAGCTCGTCCATCGGGTCGCCGAGCCTCATCTCGAAAGCCTCCGGATGTTGACCACCAGAAACGCTCCGAGCCATCCTGCAGCAATCGCGAACGACATGATAGCCGTCAGCCAGTATTCACTTTCCACCAGTGGTACGGACAGTACGCAGATCCCGACTGCCATCAGAGCTGTTACCCATAACATCGTGTTCTTCTTCATGTCCCCTCGATCTCCCGGAACCTCCGGGCGTTGATGAAATAGCTGTAATGCTTCTCCAGTTTCACGGCGTACCCCCACGGGAAGACGCCCCTCTGCAGCCCGACCCGGATGAACTGCTCCGGTTTCCCCATCGCGTGAGCTGCTTCCGTGATGGTCATGGTTTCGATCATTCCCTCACCAGTGCGTCCAAAGATACGCCGAAAAGGTCAGCGATCTTCTGGAGCTTCTCAAGCCGCGGCGTACCGCCACCCTTCCACCGCGTGAACGTAGCCGGCGGGATCCCTGTCTTCTGGGCGACCTCGTAGTCGCTCATGTCCCGCTCATCACGCAGTCGTGCGTAAATCTTGTACATCTATGCGTCCTCCTTCCTACATCATGCGGTTGCGTTCTTTTTCGTTTTCGATTATAATTATCTTGCTATCAATAACGATCGAAAGCAGAACCGATCGCAGCCACATATATCGTTTTCGATATTATAATAATATCGTTTTCGACATATGTCAATGCCTTTTTTTCTGTTTTCGACACTATGGGGAAAAAGGTTATGTGGGAGATATTCGAGAAGCTACGCATAGAGCGTGGAGTATCGGCGTATGAAGTCGCGAAAGCCTGCGGATTCCGTGCCGGTGTAATCAGCAGTTGGAAGATGGGACGGTATACGCCCAAAGCCGACAAGTTGCAGAAAATAGCTGATTATTTCGGCGTGACCGTCGAATACCTCATGACAGGAGAGGTCAAAGACGGATATTACATCAACCCGGAGACGGCAAAGGTGGCACAGGAGCTCTTCGAGAACAACGAGCTGCGCGTGTTATTCGATGCCGCCCGTGACGCTTCCCCGGAAGACCTTCGTGCTGTTCACGCCATGCTCCTCGCCCTGAAACGAAAGGAGCAAGGAAGGAATGACGAACCCTGTTGATTCCGTCATGATTGATTTTCCTACAACAAAGGTGAGCGGGTGCTCTGTCATCCGCGAGGACGGAACTTATCTCGCTGTCATAAATTCTCGATGCGGTTACCGAAAAATAAGACAAACCGCAGAGCATGAGCTGGATCACATCGAGAATGACGACTTCGGAAAGGAGGATGCGGATCAGATCGAACGATCCGCGCATGAGAAGTGAAGCTCCCGAACGGTTACGGCTCCGTGTATAAACTGAGCGGGAACAGGAGAAGACCGTGGGCGGTCAGGAAGACCGCAGGGTTTAACGAGAAGGGACAGCCTGTTTATGTTTTCGTGGGTTATTACCGCACCAAAGCAGAGGCCCTTCAGAGCCTCGCTGAGTACAATGGGTACAATGTTGACGGAAATCCCCGGGAGACTACGCTTCGTTCAGTATACCAAGCGATAGAGCCCTCTCTGAGCGAGCAGTACGTGAAGGTGTGGAAGTACCTCGCACCGCTCCACTCTGTGCCGATGCAGGACATCTCCCTGCGGAGGATGCAGGCTGTTTTCGACCGCTCAGGAAGACCGAGAGGGACGCAGTTGAGCATGAAGCAGCTTCTCTCAAAGTGCTTTACCTACGCCGTAAGGAACGAGCTCATCCGCCCGGAGAAAAGCGAGATCGTCAAGTGGGTGGAGATTACAACAGAGAAATCAAGAGAGATTCCCAGAGCGGTATTTACCGATGACGAGATAGCCGCCCTCTGGGAGCAGTACGAGGTGAATGAATACGCGTCCATCCCGCTGATTCTGATCTACACAGGCATGAGGATAGACGAGCTGCTCTCCATGCTGTCGGTCAATGTCGATGAGTCGTTCCACATAAAGCACTCAAAGACAGAGGCCGGCATCCGGGACGTGCCGATCGTGTCGAGGATAAAGCCGGTGGTAGAACGGTGGAAGGACAAAGGGACTCCGTACCTTATCACCACGAAAAGAGGGCTCCCGATGACATACAAGTCCGTGCAGAGCAATTACTGGGATGACCTGACGAAGAACCACAGGACGCACGACTGCCGGCATACATGCACCACGCGCCTGGCTGAAGCAGGGATAGATTCGAGGGTGATAAACGCGATCATCGGTCACGCCGGCAGCTCTCTTGCCGAGTCTGTCTACACGCATATCAGTTTCGAGACGAAGCTGGAAGCGCTTGAAAAGGCGTGTTTCTAACGGGTTACTTACGGGAGCGTATTCAGCCACCTTCAGGAGGAGAAATGTCCAGAAAATACGGGATTTCCGAGCCTTCAACAGAAATGACGACGATTTACTATAATGCCGTATTTCCGGGGTTTTTTGCGATGTTTGTTACTAACCGGCATATAACATGACATTTTTCGGGGAAATGTCACCACCAATAGTACCATGTTTCAGGGCATAAAAAAAGGCGGCCATGGACAAGGAGTAAAACCATGACCGCCCCGGAAATGAGAACGCGCAGCGCCTCACAGCGCCCTACTTTATGTACTTCGCGGACACGAAACCGTAGTGCCCGTTCAGCTTGATGTAATACCAGTCGGAACCGTCAGAGGCTTTCGCCGTGTCGCAGATCCCGACCTTCGTGCCGTACTTTATCGGACCCGTGAATGTGACGAGAGGGTTCGACTTGCCCGGAAGCTTCCTGACATTGAGCGCTCCCGCTGTCACGGTTCCTTCCCTCTCTACTGTCTTCGACAAAGTCCCGGAGGTGGGGTTAGCCGGGGTGTATGCGTTCTCCGAAGAGGTTCGCATCTTCCCCGAAGTGACAATGACGGTGTGCCCCTGCGTCTTGGTGACCAGAATGTCGCCAGTGTAGAGGTCGTCCGGGTTGCAGGCGAGCTTGTCGAACTTGCCCGTAGCCAGGATGATTGGAATCATCGTCGCCGTATTGAACACCCCGCAGTAGACGCCGGCGTATGCCAAACACACCCGGACCAATGCAGAGCAGTCCGTCTCGCAGGCCACGGTGACCTTGCCGGGGTCGTACCCGACTTTCATCGCCTGAGCGTACAACGACTCACGGTTTGACTGATCATAACCGATATGACTGTTCGCACAGGCCCTCTTCATGGCGGTCGCGAGCTTGTTCGCCACCGTCGCGGATTTCGCCCTGAGAACCCACCACCCCAGTCTGTGGTTGTAGTAGTTCTCTATGGCGACCTCTTTGCCCGTCTGATCACCGGCGAGTCCCCCGGTGGCGTTCCCGTTCTCGTCGATACGGGCCGAGCCGATCTTAATCATCCGACCGCCTCGTCTTCCTCGTCAGGAATGTCCGGGAGAATGATCTGGTGCGTCTCGTTCGCGCTGTCCGCGAGCCCCTCGCCCAGAATATAGGCAATCAGGACCGCCGCAGCCATCACGGTCGCCGTGACCTTCTCGACGGTGACATTTGAATAGTTGAACGCGATCATGAGCTGGGTGATGAACCCGACGACCGCGACCCAGAACTTCCGGGAAGTCAGTTTCCTCTTCCAATCAATCTTTTCCATGACGTCCTCCTAAATCCCAAGAGCTGCATGGAGGGCGAAACCTACCACCGCAGCCACTACTAACCAGACGACCTTCTTCCAGTTCTCGCCCGGTTCTGCCTCGATCTTCTCCAACCTCTCGCCTTGTTTGGTGAGTTCCTTCTGCATTTGCTCGATGCTGGTGGCGATCTTCTCCACGCTGATGGTCAGATCCGTCAGTGTCGCGAGTGATTCCTCCAGTTTGTCGAGTCTCTTGTTCTGTCTGTTCTCTTCCGCTTCGACTCTCTTTACAGTCTCTTCGTACTCTCGTCTTGTAATCTCATCCATTGTCTTATCCCATCACATACACAAAAGAAGCATCATACCAGCCAGTAGTTGAGATCGCGCCGTCGGCTGTTATCACGGACGCGCCGCCCTGGATCCGCATCGCCGCAGAGGTGGAAGTGCCGCCGAGAGCCGCCGCAAAGGATACCTGCGCGGAGGAGTTCGTCGGCAGACCAGAGACCAAAGTCGCCCCGGAGGTGATGGACCCGGTGATCTGCATGTTCAAAGTTACGAAGCACAGGTCGCCCTTCTTCCACGCGTGGCAGTTCGACCCGAGGTTGACGTTCGTCCCCGCCGTAAGGGAAGAGGAGACGTCCACCATGCCCTCGGAATAGAGCCTGATCCCGCCGCCGGCATAGTAATAGACCGGGTGCACAGGATACAGCTCGAGGTTCGTTGTAGAGTACGCCACACCCAAAAAGATGTAGATGTACCCGTCAGCGGAGCTCGGAAGCGCCTGGACAATATCGCTCATGACGGCCCCTCCGTTCGCCTGCGGTGTGCACTTGAGGTACACAGGCTTCCCGGAGGTCAGGGACTTCACATACGAGTAGCCGATCGTTAAGGTGTACTGGTCCCAGAGCGTCGTTGTCGTGAACGTGCCGCCCGCGTCGGTCGTGGCGTTGCTCGAATAGTAGAAGATCCGCCCGAACGGGTCGATCGGTTCCGTGTTGAGCGACCTCGCCGTGGTTGCGTTCGTTGAGGTGCTCACGTTCGCGGGGACCATCGCGCTCCCGTCCGCAGAGGTGAACCATAGTCTGTAGCGGTAGCCTTTGTTCTTTGCCTTCAGCGTGGAGCTGTTCGTTCGGAGCTGGTAGCCGATCGTGTTGGTGTTACTATCGTACCCGTTGTAGCACACCCAGCACCCGCCCGCGACCCGCGTGGAGTCGAAGATAAACAGCATCGTGTAGTTGATGTTGAACTTCGTAGACTCAGCCGTAGCCGCCGCCAAATTGGTGTAGACAGGTTTCGCGCCGAGTCCGTTGATGTTGATCGTGAACCCGGCAGCGGAGGTGACTACGCCGTTCTTGAGCCACACAGCCACGCCGTCGTATAAAGAGGTGATGCCCCTCACGGTCGCGGTGAAGGCCGTCGAGGTGGAGGTGCTGTCCACGATACCGTACGGGATGGCAGCGGTCCGTATAGAGGACCCGCCCTTCGTAGCGCTCCCCGCGTAGATCCCCGTGGTGTCCGGAGCGTTCCCGACAGAGGGAGCCGTATCCGATGCCGCGTAAGTGAACTCTTCGGTCGTGACGCCGTCCTGCCTCTTCAGAATCATCCCGGTGATGGTCGTCTGGTATTCGACCGCCCCGGTAAGGTAAACGGAGTCCCCGATGGTCGCGCCCGGTTCTATTTCGAGCTCGGAAGCGCTCATGGAGGTTTTGCCGTCCCAGTACGCCTGAGCGATCTCTTTCGCCTTGTTGACGAGGACGTTCACGCTCTCCGCGTTGGAGTAGTCGAGTAGGTATTCCTCGTAGTACCCGTCCGCGGATGTCGGCATGACCTGATTCGTGTGCCAGTTCGTACCGTCGTACCAAACCGCCCGCATAGTTCTGGCAGAGCCTTCGCCCTGACCTTCCGCAATAACGACGACCTTCCTGTGGAGGGACGTGTCAAGAGTCGCCTCGCCGGTCCCGCCGACCTCACCGTCGTCAATCCTCGGGTAGTAGATCTTCGGGGATCTCATCGTGAACGAGAACCCGGAATCGCCCGGGGTGTTCTCGTCCCTCACGAACCTCGGGATGAATACCTGGTTCACGTTCGCGCAGATCTTCTGGATGATGGAGTCCACCGAATCATTCCGGTAGTAGGTGATCGCAGGACACGCCTGCTGGTCCCAGTCGGGGTTCTGATAGATCTGGATCGGGAGTTTCAAGTGCGTCTCGATGACGTCCAGAGCCATGGATCCTGAATACCCCGCGGAGATCGTGCCTTCCGTGTCGGCGTTCCACCTCGGCAGGACAGAGCTCCACATATAGTACCGCAGGGTGTTCCCTTTGACGACCTTCTGCCGGCCGTTCGTCTGGATGGAGATGTCCGTCACGAAGCCCGCGTATTCGCAGTCCTTGTGGTAGTTGTCGACATAGAACATGTCCCACACTTCGTCTTCCATCGGAACCGCGATCTCGAAGTCCGCCTTCCCATCAGATCCGATATTAAAATCGAAATCATACGGAACGATTTTCTCCTCGCCCGTAGATATTTTCCTCATTACGAGATCCATGTAGGCTCGCTCCTCTCGTAATAGACCGTAAGAATCATCCGCGTCCCGGTAAGACTATAGGCGTCTTTGAGCTCGAAGTACGGAGTATTGTACCCGAACTTGATCTCCCTGAACGGACGCGAGTTTGCCGCCCGGAGGCCGTACACGTTCTGCTCTGTCGCCATATCCGTGTAAGGAACATTCCCGGGCCACTGATCCCAGTCGACGACCGTGTAAGTGTTGGCGGTCTTGCGCCCGTGCCTCGAGTCCACGACAAGCGCCTGCCCGGAGGCTAACGTGACCAGCGGGAAATCCATGACGACCTTCTCCGCAGGATCCGCGTCGTCTCCCTCTATGGTCATGGACGCGGCTGTCGAAGTCCCGTCCCCGATCAGCATCGCCCGGAAGCTGCTCCGGAGCGGGGTGAACGGTGCGCTGATATTGAGGTCGTCCGTGATGGTGATTTTCCCCGGCTCATAAGGGACGTCCATGTTATTGAGGTTGCCGAGGATCTTCTCGACCTGCTCCTTCCCGAAGTACGTGCTCCGGGCGTAGGTCTCCTGATAGATCCACGAAGGATACGGCGCGTAGATGCCGATCTCGTTCTCTACGGTCACGTTCCCTTCCATCGGGGCTGTCGAGGTCTCGATGATGAAGCACTCGAGGTACATGTCGCCCCAGTAGAGCCGCCCCGGTGTGTTGTTCTTGATGTCCAGATCGCACCGTAAATGGAACTCGTCAAGCCACGCCCTTTTTGAGGACTCCGAGCCGTTCACGTAGATCGTGGCGGAGTAGGTGATCGGATCCTTTCCGAACCGAAGGACCTGAGCGCCGTAATCGAACTGGAACGCGTCCGGGTTCCATGAATACTCGTGGAAGTTCGCGCTCCGGGTCTTCACGAGGGAAGCCTGGAACGAGAACTCCGCTTTCGGATACCCAGACGCGATGTATTTGAGGTTTGCGTTAGCCATTGAAAGCCACTCCTATAGTCTTGAGCCCTCTGGTGAGCTCGCGCCCGTTGAGGTAGATCTCTTTCTCGGAGGCGATCTCCGGGAGGTACGTGCCGATCATGCCGGTGAGACGGTCGACTCTCGCCGTGAGCTGGTTGATCGGCGTCTGGATCATGTCGGTGAGTAAATTCTGCCCGACCACGATCTCCCCGCCTACACCGTCACCGAAGCCCATGAGACCGCTCATAGTCGGCAGGACGGTCGGCTGGTTGAACATGACCGGGGAAGCGTACGCCTTCTTGTACCACTCGATAGACAACTTCGGGATCGTGCCCTCGAGGAGGTCTTTGATTTTCCACCCCGGAGGCGAGATCGCAAAGTGCGGGGTCTTCATCTTCGGAAGTGTCCAGTTGAAGTTGAAGATGCCCTTGATCTTCTCGATGACGTTCGAGACCGTGTTCTTGATGTTGTTGAAGATGTTCACGAACTTGTCTTTGATCGCCGTCAGCCGTCCGCCGGTCAGCGAGTTGATGACGTCAAACCCGGAGGAGATGATGGACTTCACGCCCGCCATCCACCCGGAGACGATGCCCTTGATGCCGCCGCCGGCGTTCTGGTAGGCGTTCTTCATCGCGCCCAGAGCGTTCGAGACCGTGGACTTTGCCGCGTTCATCGCGTTGGAGACGTTGTTCTTGATCCCGTTCCATGCGTTCTTCACGGCGTTGGAGATGTTCTGCCCGATATTGGAGACCTTCTCCTTCATGTTGTTCCACGCTTCGACGACCGTCTCCTTGAGTTTCTGAGCCCATTCGCAGATCTTGTCCCAGTTCTTCCAGACGAGGACGCCGATCGCGATGATGGCTGCGATGGCTGCCGTAAGAGGCCCGCCGAGGACGCCGATGACAGTCCCGATCCCGGAGATGATCGCACCGCCGACACTGATCAGTGTGCCGATGCCGGTAATGATTTTCCCGATCAGCATGATAACGGGCCCGACCGCTGCCGCGATCATGAGCGCCTTCGTGATGGCTTCCTGTGTCGCCGGGGAGAGCGCTTCCCACTTTTCCCGGAGCATCTGAACCACATCAATGATTTTCTGGATCACCGGCTGCAGGGTGGTGAGCAGGGAAGAGCCGACCTCCGCAAGGACGACTTTCGTCTCGTTCATGGTCGTCTGGAAGGACGTGATCGGGTCGAGGGTCTCCTCGA
>Ga0265300_10004542_pt1 | contig 11011 bp, 8 predicted proteins | sample AusTroGonzalo_MG_FD_193482 | JGI IMG/M metagenome (GOLD analysis project Ga0265300, IMG submission 193482) | Bovine rumen microbial communities from tropical cattle in Woodstock, Queensland, Australia - Gonzalo_03 | ecosystem: Host-associated > Mammals > Digestive system > Stomach > Rumen ... | reverse complement strand
CTGTCCGTTTTGAAAGTGCAGTTCTCAAACAGGACGGGCCATGGCATATCAACAGTCCCTGTAAACGTACTGTCCTTAAAACCGCCCATAAGAGGCAGCATACGGGCCTGTGTGCCGTTAATCGGCATCAGACATGCCAGCAGCACCACAGCTGCCCTATGTAACCGTCTTGACATGACCATAGATTACAAAAATATTCCTTTTTTTCCGTACCTTCGCAACTAATAATTGAAAAATGCAGATGCAGTCTGTCACTCCCATAGCAACCATACGCACAGGATTCCCCACCAAATTCGGAATCCCGCGTCAGAGCGGACTGGTACCGGAACTCCGGGGAACGATAGTGTTCAATCCTGAATTCCGCAATGCAGATGCTCTTAGGGGGCTGGAGGGATTCAGCCACATCTGGCTCATATGGCAGTTCTCTGAGGCTGTACGTGAAGACTGGTCTCCTACCGTAAGGCCCCCACGTCTGGGAGGCAATACGCGTCTGGGGGTATTCGCTACACGTTCGCCGTTCCGTCCCAATCCCATCGGTCTGTCCTGTGTCCGACTTGAATCCATCGAGCTGAGTTCACCCGACGGTCCGCTGCTGCACGTAAGCGGAGCTGACCTCATGGATGGAACCCCCATTTATGACATCAAGCCCTACATACCCTATACAGACTGTCAGCCGCAGGCAACCGCCGGATTTACAGGCACCGTAAGCATGCACCGTCTCAATGTGGTGATACCACCGGAACTGACATCAAAAATAAACCCCCAAACGCTCAATGCGCTCAGGGGTATTCTGGCTCAGGATCCCAGGCCCCGCTATCAGGATGACCCGGATCGTGAATATGGTTTTGATTTTGAAGGGTATGCTGTAAAGTTCAAGGTCCCTGACCCTGATACCCTGACGGTTACTTCTCTTCTTCAGGTTTAACCCTGTCGGCGACAAGCTCCTCTACCATCTCGCCCGTGATATAGATATATGCGGAATTAACCTTACAGTTTGTGGTAAGGACCACCACTCTTTTCAGTTTACCTACCCTACGGGTTGAACCCTTGTATGTAACCTTTATTGAATCCTGCATTCCGGGCTTGATGGGATTCTTGGGTGCCTCAGCCTCAGTGCATCCGCAGGTAGAATTTGCAGACAGTATCAGAAGATCCTTTTCTCCAGTATTCTTGAACCTGAACCAGCACACTTTATCTCCATGCTCCCTGTCAAACAGGCCAAAGTCAATCGTAGTCTCCTGAAAAGTAATTTCGGGGTATTTCTCTTCATCTTCACCTTCATTCGCACCCCACAACGGCATAGCGGTTGCAAAAGCAATCAGAAGGGTAAAAAACATTGATTTTTTCATAATAACAAACTGTTTTCTGGCTGCTAAGTTATTAAAAATATCAGTTCACATACATAGAATCCTTTTTATTTGCCAAATCCAAAAAACAAAGCTACATTTGGACTCAGCTTAATTAAGGACTTAAATACTGCATTTTTATGTTTGACTCTAAAGATCTGGAACAGTTTAAAAAGAAGGGAACCAATGCTGAGAATGTAAAAGCACAGCTGGAACTGATAAAGAGAGGATTTCCCTTTCTTGAATTGGAAGCAGCAGCGTCCATAGGCAATGGCATAATGGCTGTTGACGACAATAAGTGTGAGGCTTATATAAAGACTTGGGACGACTATTGCAGCAAAGGCCGCAAGATAATGAAATTCGTGCCTGCATCGGGAGCTGCCAGCCGCATGTTCAAGGATCTTTTCAGTTTTCTGGATGCGGAATACAACGTCCCCACAACAGGTTTTGAGAAGGTTTTTTTTGACGGCATAGCTAATTTTGCCTTCTATCAGGACCTTGACGCCTGCTGCAAGGCCAATGAGGGTAAATCAATCAGCGAGCTCATGTCCTGCGGCTGTTACAAGGCAGTGGTTTCCAATCTGCTCGAATCCAAAGGCCTCAACTACGGGGCACTGCCCAAAGGTCTGCTCAAATTCCATAAATACAGCACATCTGCACGTACTCCTCTTGAGGAGCATATGGCCGAGGGTGCCATGTATGCATCGGGCAACGACGGTATCGTGCACCTTCACTTCACCGTATCAAAAGAACACCGTGAGTTGTTCAAGAATTTGGCCGACAGTTGCGCCCAGGCCATGTCCAAGCGTTACGGCACCAAATATGACATATCATTCTCCGAGCAGAAACCCAGCACCGATACCGTCGCTGCCGCTACAGACGGAGGTCCATTCCGTAATGATGACGGCTCCATACTGTTCCGTCCGGGCGGTCACGGCGCACTCATAGAGAACCTCAATGACCTGGATACGGACATCGTATTCATCAAGAATATTGACAACGTAGTGCCTGATCATCTTAAGACCGACACCATTACATATAAGAAACTGCTGGCCGGTATACTGGTTACCGCTCAGAGCAAGATTTTTGACTACCTGCATCTGTTGGACAGCGGAAAATATTCATCGGCCCAACTTAAGCATATATGTGAGTATGTTGACAAGGTTCTCTGCTGCCGCAAGAAGGATATCGGCAACCTGTCCGATAAGGAACTGGTCTCATGGCTACATTCCAAGCTCAACCGTCCGCTACGTGTATGCGGCATGGTCAAGAACGTAGGTGAGCCCGGCGGCGGTCCGTTCCTGGCATACAACAGTGACGGTACAGTATCACCTCAGATTCTGGAGAGTTCACAGATTGACCTTAACGATGCCGTCAAGAAGGAGATGTTCACCAAGGGCACCCACTTCAATCCTGTGGATCTGGTATGCGCTCTGCGCGGTTACAAGGGTGACAAGTTCAACCTGCCGGCACATGTCGACCCCGCAACAGGCTTCATATCAAGCAAGTCCAAGAACGGACGCGAGCTCAAGGCCCTTGAACTTCCCGGTCTCTGGAACGGCGCCATGAGTGACTGGAACACCATCTTCGTAGAGGTTCCCCTCACCACCTTCAACCCCGTCAAGACCGTCAACGACCTCCTCCGTCCCCAGCACCAACCCGCATAAAGGTTTCTCGCCGCTTCGCGGCTCGAAGGTTTTTGTTTGCGGATACTAAAACATCCAGCCAATAAATTGGCTGGCTACCATTATCATATGCCTATGGCATTAATCTGTGCCGTTAGGCACATAATAGGGGTAGCCAGCCGTTTTAACGGCTGGGGGGGGGCACGATCCCGCGACCTTCGGCTCCATAGTGAGCGGTAGCAAACGTGTTTGCGGTAGCAAACTAAAACAAGCCCACGGCTTCCCAAGCCGATAAATGAGAAAAGGCTTCCAAAACCGGAAACCTTTCCATGAGCGATAGACGGGGCACGATCCCGCGACCTTCGGCTTGGGAAGCCAACGCTCTACCAACTGAGCTACTATCGCAATTGCACACGCGAAGATAATGAAAAACAAAAAAAGGCCCCATCATTCAGGAGCCTTTTCTTGAAAAAAATGCACTTACTGTTCTATACTGTTGACCCTACCCATAAACAGGAATGAGCCCGATACATTATCCCTGATGGCAAAGATGAAAGGACGGTCAATCGTAATGCTGTCCCTGTACATAGATAAACCCATTACAAAAGGAGTTGCAACGACTGCATCAACACCTTTCTCCATGACATCAATCTTAAGATTCTGATTAATGTGTCTGATCTGTAACGAAGGAGAAGTATATGCCATATTATCCAAAGGCCATAAAGGAATATTAGACATACCTAAATCCTTCAATACAGGAATCAACCTGATGTCAGTGTTTATACTGAACCTGGGCATGCTGAAGCAAACCTTTCTATTATAGGCAAAAGGAACGGACCAATCAATATCCCCAATGATAGATTCTATTGTCTCTTCACCCTTAGGAACGAAAAAATCCATCCTGAACGAATCATCCTTGAAAGGAAGAGATACTACCAAATATTTGTCCAAATCGAGATTATAGTAAGCATCAATTGAATTTCCGAATCTGGCTTTCATCATCTTTACAGTCTGAGTCCGTCCATCCGCCAGTTTAAACTCACCGTCCTTTGTAGAATCCGGAAAGAAAGGAACAGCCCAGGACGATGAGAACCATGTAGCATTCGTAATAACTGACAGGATTCCAGTATTGAAGTCTCCCAGATCCAGTTTTCTCAGCTTACCATAGGTATTGTCATATGCCCATTGACAGATAGAATCATAAGACGCCTGTATCTCTGAACGGAAATCAAGATAACCGGGTTCGCAGTAGTTCTGCCTGGCAGCTTCAAGGAAACTCTCCTTGTATCTCAAGCCTTCCCGCAGCCAGATTCCATTAGACAATTTCACGCAATTGGTATGTTCAAGGGCACTCTTGAGCCTGCCATAGCTGTTATTGACAAGGCTCTTGTCAACGTATTCTCCAAACAAGCCTTCAGAAAGTTCCGCATAACAATAGTCATCCAGTCCGTTGGCAACCATACCAAACCCAACCTGCAGACTCAGAGGTGAAATGCAGAAATTCTCCTGCCCCTTTAATTCACTGACTCTATTGAACAGCTTGATTGAAAAAGAATCCGACTTCTGGAACAGCTGACTTTCATCATCTGAAAGCTCCAGCCTGAGTGGTGACGGATTTCCGCGAGAGAAAGAGTGCTCCTTAACAGCACCCTCTTTAAGCTCAACATTAGGTTCCTGATTCTGTTTATACTCCTCCTGACCATCATTCTTGTCCTGAGGATCACAACCCGCAAACAAAGCAACTGCAACTATCGCTGCACCCGCAAAAAGGAAAGATCTTCTAATTCTCATATTAATTGAATATTAAAAAGGCTATCGGACTATCAAAAGTGCAATTATACAAAAAAAAAATCACTCCCAACAAAAGAGTGATTTTTTTTGACTGAGATCCTATTAACTGTTACTCGACCTCGAGAGTGACGATGCTGGCTGCAGGAATCTCCAGAACCAGGTCACCGGTCTTCTTGTCTATACGGGCTCCGCTAAAGTCAGCAAGCTTGATTTTGTCAGGGTTCTCGAATGTATTGTAGTTCGATGCCTTATCGCTGGTAAGGATCTTGCCCGATACCTTCTTGGCCTTGATGCCATCCAGCTTAACTATTACGCTCTGAGCCTCGTTAAGTTTTACGTTTGACATTGAAACGTGCAGTTTGCCGTTCTTGATTGAAGCTGTAGAGCTGAACAGCGGCAGAGGACGTGTAGCGGTCTCATCGGGATTTGCAGCGTAGCGCTCATTGGGAGTAAGCTTGACATCAACACCCTCCAGGTCTGTAGGAATGTATGTTGCATCCATGTGAGGCTTGTACATATCGAATATCCAGTATGTAGGAGTGAGAACCATCTTGTCATCCTTGGTCAGGATCATAGACTGGAGTACGTTGGCCACCTGAGCGATGTTGGTCATCTGGATGCGGTCGCAATACTTGTGGAACACGTCGAGTGAAAGTGAAGCAACCAGAGCGTCACGCATGGTGCTCTGCTGATAGAGCTGTGTGCCGGGCTCCGGCTCCCACCATGTACCCCACTCGTCAACCAGCAGCGGAGTCTTGTGCTCAGGATCATACTTGCTCATGATTGCCAGATGCTTCTGGATAACAGGCTCAATACCCAGGCACTTGCCCAAAGCCCAGTAGAAATCCTCATCGCTGAAGTCAAGAGCAGGCTTCTTGGCACCAACCCAACCTGATACTGTATAGTAATGCAGAGATACGGCGTTCATCATTGAACCAACCTTCTTCATCAGAACCTCTGTCCACTCATAGTCATAGTCAGTAGCACCGCTGGCAATCTTAAAGAGCTGAGTGCCGTTAAAGTCACGGCAGTAGGTCTGGTAACGACGGAAAATGTCTGAGTAGTACTCGGGCAGCATGTTACCGCCGCAACCCCAAGCCTCATTACCTATACCTATATACTTAACGTGCCAGGGCTCCTCACGGCCGTTCTGCTTGCGCAGCTTAGCCATAGGACCGTCAGCAGCGTTCATATACTCAATCCACTTGGCAGCCTCCTCGACAGAACCGCTACCTACGTTCAGTGAGATGTAAGGCTCACAGCCTATAAGCTCGCAAAGGTTCAGGAACTCATGTGTACCAAAGCTGTTATCCTCAACAATTCCACCCCAGTTGTTGTTAACCATAACGGGGCGGTTCTCCTTGGGGCCGATACCATCCATCCAGTGATACTCATCGGCATAGCAACCACCCGGCCAGCGCATTACGGGCACCTCAAGCTCCTTAAGAGCGGCAAGCACGTCATTACGGTAACCGTTTGTATTGGGAATTGAAGACTCCGGACCTACCCACAGACCTCCGTAGATGCAGGTTCCCAGATGTTCTGAGAACTGTCCGTAGATATTCTTGTTGATGGTTGCGCCCGGTTTGTCGGCATGGACATTGACTGTAACTTCATTCTTGGCGCTTACAGACAGGGTTGCTGTCAGAGTAAGCAGGAACAATACTTTTTTCATTTATAATGGAGATTTGTTGTTTGACTAACTTAGGTTAGATTGAAGCAAAGATAAGGAAAAAGCACACACGGAACGTACTTTTCACTACTTTTGTCCCAACACATACCACTTAGATGAAAAAGAGGATTATCATAATCATAGCTGCCGCGCTAATTGTGACAGGAGCATGTTTTGCATTCCATTTTTACAGACTGTTCACCAATCCCGTCTCTGTCTGTGATGATTACCGCATATACATCACAAGTGACGATGACAGCCAGAGCATAATGGCCCAAATCCTGGAGTCCGATGAATCAGCCTCCATAAAAGCGTTGGCCTATCTGCTCAAACGCCGCAACTATGACAACCATATCCATACCGGCTGCTATACCATACGTTCCGGTGCCACCCCCAAACAGGTAGCAGACATGCTCACCAGCGGTGCCCAAACGCCGGTCAAACTCACCGTCAACAGCACCCGCACCGTAGGCCAGATGGCCCGCGCCATATCGAGCCAGATAATGCTGGACTCCGCACAGATAGCATCCAGGCTCAACTCCCCGTCACTTCTGGACTCACTGGGATACACGCCTGCCACCATCTTCTGCATGATAATCCCCAACACGTATGAGGTTTATTGGAACACATCGGCCGATGCACTGATTTCACGTCTGGTAAAGGAGCGGGACCGTTTCTGGACCGATGAGCGCAAGGCAAAAGCCAGTGAGATAGGCCTGACAGAGCAACAGGTCGTAACACTGGCGTCGATAGTTGAGGAAGAGACCTCCAAGTCCGATGAGCTGGCCATAGTTGCCGGACTCTACATGAACCGTCTCAAGAAACGCATGCCGTTACAGGCAGACCCAACTGTTATCTTTGCATTGGGAGGTGAAAGACCCAAACGCGTACTCAAGAAACATCTTGAGGTTGAATCGCCCTACAATACATACAAGTATCCCGGACTCCCCCCTGCCCCTATCCGGTTTGTGAGCACCCGTTCCATTGACGCCGTACTCAACTACCGCAAGCACAACTACCTTTACATGTGTGCCAAGGAGGATTTCAGCGGCTATCACAACTTCACCTCATCACTTTCACAGCACAATGCCAATGCCGCCCGATATCAACGGGCACTGCGCAATGCAGGCATAAGATAAAAAACAGGGGCCGGATAATCCGACCCCTTGTTTTATATGGTATTCATTCAGGTTAATGTCTTATCATATATTTCTTTCCACCTATTATATAAAGGCCTGCGGGCAGTTCCTCTATCTGCTCAAATGTTCCGTTTGACAATACCTTACGACCTACTATATCAAACACATCTTTGGTCTTGGGCTCCGGGCTGTACCATACAGGATCATCGGAATCATCAACCGGTATAGGATCCACACCGGTCATCAGCAGAGCTCTTTTCTGATATGTCTTACGTACATCTATATATGCCTGATGCGGAGTTAAATCCTCAAAGAAAAGCAGAGGCTTGGTACCTTCACTTCCGTCCAGCCATGACTGATTGTCACGAACGCCCCAAACCAAGAAAGTAGGTACATTGTCATACTTTATCATGATATCCGCGATTTGGGCATATTTCTCGGCCTGGATTCTCAACTCTTCTGCTGATATAGGTCTCACGCACTTCTTATCCTGAACCTCACCGCCCGGCATATCCATCTCAGTGATTATACAGTTAAGACCTATGGCGCGGAACTGCTTGACAGTCTCCTCAATCTGTGCGGGCTGGAGTCCGCTTACGGATGTGTGCATCTGCATGCCTACACCGTCAATGGGAATACCGGCATCCTTAAGTCTCTTGGCCAGATTGTACATGGCGTGTGTCTTACCGTTCTCATAGTGACCGTTGCCCCAGTGGCCGATGTTATAGTCGTTGATATAGAGCTTGGCATCGGGGTCAGCCTGATGTGCCCATACAAATGCGGAGTCAATGTAATCCTCACTGCCAAAGCCGGAATACCATACTGAGTATGTACGGGTTGAATAACCGGCTCCAACAGCACGGCCCACATTCTCCTCAAGGCACTCATTGACCACATCCCATTCGGTAACCTTACCCTTCCAGTGACCTACCACATTATATATATGGTTCTTAAGAATCTTGATTGCCTCCTGTCTCTTGGCAGCTCCGGACAGACCGTTCAATGTATTTGCCACCCAATCAGGATTCTGTCCGTGCCATGTAAGAGTATGTCCGCGCACTTTCATACCGTTCTCCTTGGCAAAATTTACAACACCCTCAGCCTGCCAGTTGAAGTTGTTACGAGACGGCTCGGTAGCATCGAACTTCATGGCGTTTTCAAGAACCACCATATTGAAATTGTTTACTACAGTCTTTCCAAAATCATTACCTGTGCTGATACCGGGGTTGACGCAGGTTCCAAAGTTCTTGCCCAACTTGTCAGCCCAATATCTTACTGTCGTCTCCGGTCTTGACATGTCATACTCTGACATCAGGAAAACCAGATTGTCCAGATAGAACTCAGCACCCTCAGCATGCAAACCTATCCTCATAGCCTTGGCGCGTGAACTCCTCTCAAGATCCAGAGACATAATGTTATCCACCCAACGGTTCTTGGTCAATTCCTTGTCGGGTGCAGTCTTATGAGCATAATAACCACCCCAGGCAATGTCAAACGCGGCATCACCGGATACGTCATCCACACGTTTTATGCTGATAGACAGTTCCTTTGACAGATTGAGCAAAGCAGTGACGGATAACGGGCCTGTTCCACCCTCCTTTGTAGGGTTGTCCAGTTCAACATATCCTATCTGACCGTCTATGCTTGTAACATGAAGATACTTGTTGCCGTTCTTGTCAATCTCAACGACTGCACTGGCACCCTCCAGAGGATCAGTTCCTTTTAATGTATAAACAGGGAAAGTGGTACCCACCTCAAAATTCTCAAAATCATAAGCGAGGAGTTGATCCATATTCTTAACACGCTCGTCAAGTTCCTCACTGGCAGCAGCATAAGCCTCTTCTATAGCCTGCATTATGGAATCACGTCTGGCTCTCTCCTTAGCTTCAGCCTCTTGTTCGTAAGCGTCCTCTGAGCAGAGGAATACTATGTCGTCAATATAATAATCCGCATTGGCGGCATTAAGTCCCAGTCTGAAAATCTTTTCACGGGATGAACGTTCCGGAGAGACAGGAGAATACATGCAATCCTTCCACACACCTGCCTCAAAAACAGACGGTTTCGAGTCAGTATCCTTATAAGCGGAGATTGATCCGTAATAGACCTCAAAGTGACAGTTGGCAGCATTGTCATAAGCATTCTTACTCTTGATTGACAGAGTCAGGAAAGGATACTTTTTCAATGTAGCTGCCGACATGTTGTCAGGATTGTCAAACTCAACAAATCCCGGCAGTTCACCGGTAGTAACATGAAGAACCTTATTCTGAGGGTTGTTCTGATCAGCTTCAACAACAGCACTTGCTCCTTCAACTGCTTCACCATTTGATGTGACAACCTGAAAGGTCTTACCTACCTCAAAATCATCGAACGAATAACCGGAAACGTAATAATCGTTATGAAAGGCATATGTGATAAAGTTGGAAGAAAGCAGGAAAAACAGAAGTAAAATTCTCTTCATAAGCTAATTAGTAATTATTATATGTGATTTGATTGGATAAATAACTCACAAATATACATATTTAGAGTTAAAAGAAGGAAAAAACGGAACAAAAAAAACCGCATCGGTGATGTGATGAGAACTCCGGAAATATAAGTTTTAGGCGCCCGGTCCCCTTTGTAATCCACCGACCGAAGGTTACCCCGTAAGGGGCGTGGCCCGCCATTGGAAACCGAAGCAATCCCGGTTCTCTATTTTTTTGATGAGTCTCCCGATCTAACCCGATGCGGTTAAGCGAAGGTAGTAAAAAAAAGCGGGCGGAAATCAATCCGCCCGCTTTTTAACTTATGTTTCCCAGCTTATTTAACCTTCTTGACAATAGCCTTGAAAGCCTCGGGGTTGTTCATAGCCAGGTCAGCGAGTACCTTACGGTTGATCTCGATACCTGCCTTATGGATGGCGCCCATGAGCTGTGAATAGTTCATACCCTCAAGACGGGCAGCAGCGTTGATACGCTGGATCCACAGAGCACGGAACTCTCTCTTCTTGTTCTTACGGTCGCGGAATGCATAAGTCAGACCCTTCTCCCAAGTATTCTTGGCAACGGTCCAAACGTTCTTTCTTGCACCAAAGTAACCTCTGGTAAGACCTAAAATTTTCTTTCTCTTTGCTCTAGAAGCAACGTGATTTACTGATCTCGGCATAGTTTTTTGTTTTTTGAATGTCAGCGCCCATCAAAATAAGGTCTTAAAGCTGACAAATCGGTTAATTTCTTTTTTGACTGATCTCTTAATCGGGGTTATCTCATGCAGAGCAGATCCTTAACCATCTTAACGTTGGCCTGGTCCAGCAGAGTGAAGTGATCCAGATTTCTCTTACGCTTCTTAGTCTTCTTTGTCAGAATGTGGCTGTGATAAGCGTGCTTTCTCTTGATTTTGCCCGATCCGGTAAGAGCGAATCTTTTTTTAGAACCGGAATTAGTCTTTGATTTCAACATTGTT
>Ga0265300_10004533_pt1 | contig 11023 bp, 3 predicted proteins | sample AusTroGonzalo_MG_FD_193482 | JGI IMG/M metagenome (GOLD analysis project Ga0265300, IMG submission 193482) | Bovine rumen microbial communities from tropical cattle in Woodstock, Queensland, Australia - Gonzalo_03 | ecosystem: Host-associated > Mammals > Digestive system > Stomach > Rumen ... | reverse complement strand
CCTGTGATGCAGGGCGTAGCCATGACCACGGCTTTGGTGGGCTGTCTGGTGGGTGCGATGGTGGCAGGCGCAGCTGCCGACCGCTATGGTCGCAAGCCGCTGCTGACGCTCTCGGCGGTGCTGTTCACGGTGTCGGCCATAAGCACAGGCCTGTTCAATGACTTTACCCTGTTTAATATAGCCCGTTTCGTGGGCGGTGTGGGTATTGGCGTGGCTTCGGCCTTGGCACCGATGTACATTGCCGAGGTGAGTCCGACGGAGATTCGCGGGCGCATGGTTAGCCTGAACCAGATGACCATCGTCTTAGGCATCCTGACCGCTCAGATTGTGAACATGCTGTTGGCTCGTGATACCACGGTCGCCGAGAGCCAGGCTTGGAACGTGGCTTGGGGCTGGCGCTGGATGTTCTGGGCCGAGACGCTGCCTGCTGCGCTGTTCCTCACGATGAGCTTTTTCATTCCTGAGAGTCCGGTGTTCTTGAAAATGAAAAATGAAAAAGTTGAAAAGTTGAAGGGGAGCGAGGCAGGACTGAGCGAACTGTTCCAAAACAGATATGGGCGTGTGTTGCTCCTCGGTTTGGTGATTGCTGTGTTCCAGCAGTGGTGCGGCACGAATGTCATTTTCAACTATGCCCAGGAAATATTCGTCGGTGCCGGCTTCGATGTCGATGGCATGTTCATCAACATCGTCATCACGGGCATTGCCAACGTGCTCTTCACCTTCGTAGCCCTCTACACCATCGAGCGGTGGGGGCGCCGCACACTGATGCTCATCGGTGCAGGCGGTCTGGGACTGATCTACTTGACGCTGGGCACCTGCTACTTCATGGGATTGACAGGCTTCGCAATGGTTGCCTTGGTAGTGGCGGCCATCTCGGTCTATGCGATGACGCTGGGGCCCGTGACGTGGACGCTGCTGGCCGAGATTTTCCCCAACCGCATCCGCGGTGTGGCCATGGCCACGTGTACGTTTGCCCTGTGGGTGGGCTGCTGCACGCTCACGTTCTCGTTCCCCTCGATGAATGCGGCCCTCGGCTCCAGCGGCACGTTCTGGATCTATAGTGCCATCTGCTGCTGCGCCTTCGTGTTTCTGTATCGTCGGTGCCCCGAAACTAAAGGAAAATCGCTGGAGCAGCTTGAGAAAGAATTGGTAAACTCATAAAAAAACAATACGATTATGTCAGTAAAAGCTTGGAGAGAAATAGTGACTTTCCCGACCTACGAGGTCGGGAAACCTGAGAAGAACCCGATGTTCTTGGAAAAGCGAGTCTATCAGGGCTCAAGTGGCGTGGTCTATCCCTATCCCGTCATCGAGACAATGAGCGACGAGAAGGTGGATAAGGACTACATGGCCATCTGGATTGAGAACGAGTATGTGAAGATCATGGTACTGCCCGAACTGGGTGGGCGCATTCAGATGGCATGGGACAAGATTAAGAAGCGTCACTTCGTTTATTACAACCACGTGATTAAGCCTGCCCTTGTGGGGCTTGTGGGACCGTGGATCTCAGGCGGCATCGAGTTCAACTGGCCGCAACACCACCGCCCATCGACCTACATGCCCGTCGATACCTATATCGAGGAGAACGAGGACGGCTCGGTGACTGTCTGGGTGAGCGAGATGGAACGTATGTTCCACCAGAAAGGTATGGCAGGCTTTACGTTGCGCCCCGGCTGTGCCTACTTGGAAATCAAGGGCGTGCTTTACAACCGTACCGACATGCCGCAGACTTTCCTCTGGTGGGCCAACCCCGCCGTCGAGGTGAACGATGCCTACCAGAGCGTGTTCCCGCCCGACATCAATGCCGTCTTCGACCACGGCAAGCGTGCCGTCTCTAGCTTCCCCATCGCTACGGGAACATACTACAAGATGGACTACAGCGCCGGTGTCGATATTTCCAACTACAAGAACATCTACGTGCCCACCTCGTATATGGGGGTCAACTCGAAATATAACTTCGAGGGTGGCTACGAGAACGATACCCAGGCCGGTATGCTGCATGTGGCCAGCCACCACTTCTCGCCTGGCAAGAAGCAGTGGACGTGGGGTAACGGCGACTTCGGACGCGCCTGGGACAGGAACCTGACTGATCCAATCCCCCTCGGTTCCTCCGAAGGGGGAAAGTGCTTCACAGAGTCCCTATGCGCAGCCAACTCCTCCCCCTCGGGGAGACTGGGAGAGGTTTCTTTCCGCCCCTACATCGAGCTGATGGCTGGTGTCTATACCGAGAACCAGCCCGACTTCACATGGCTCATGCCCTACGAGGAAAAACAGTTCACGCAGTACTTCATGCCTTACCGTGAGCTGGGCGTAGTGAAGCAGGCCTCGAAGGACTTTGTGTTTAACCTCACCCCCAGCCCCTCTCCGAAGGGCGAGGGGAGCTTGGTTACCTTCAAGGTGCAGGCCACCTCGAAGCAGGAGGTTCGCATCGTGCTCCGCAATGACGATGGTACTATCTATTATAATAAGACACTAACCCTCACCCCTGAGGAAGTATTCACAGAGACCGTTGACTTGAAGGACGCGAAGTTCGACGAACTGACCTTCGACATCCTCAAGACCTTTGTATACGGTGAGCGTAGCGTCCTTCAGTGGCATGCCGAGCCCGACGATATACGTCCCATTCCCGACTCGGCCGAGGCTGCCCTGCTGCCCGAGCAGGTGAAGACCAACGAACAACTCTATCTGACTGGTCTGCACCTTGAACAGTATCGTCACGCCACTTGGTTGCCTACCGACTATTATGAGGAGGCCCTGCGCCGCGACCCCAACGACATCCGTTGCCTCAACGCCATGGGTCTGTGGTACATCCGTAAAGGTCGTTTCGCCTTGGCTGAGGGCTATTTGAGAAAAGCCGTCAAGCTCTCGCAGAAGCGCAACCCCAACCCTTACGACGGCGAGCCTATCTACAACCTCGCCCTCACGCTGAAGTACCAGCAGAAGTATGCCGAGGCATACGAGCTGTTCTGGAAGGCCACTTGGAACAAGGCATGGGCAGATGCCGGCTATTTCGAGGCCGCCAAGATTAGCACGAAGCAAGGTCGCTACGAAGATGCCCTCGACGAGCTGAACCGCTGCCTCGTCAGCAACTGGCACAACCACAAGGCCCGTGCCCTGAAGGCTGCCGTTCTGCGCAAACTGGGTCAGACTGTCGAAGCCCTCCGTCTCATCGACGAGTCGCTGGCGTTCGACCAGTTCAACTACGGCTGCCGCTACGAGAAATACCTTATCGAGCAGGATGAAGACGTGCTGACCGAAATGAAGCAGATGCTGCGTAAGAGCGACCAGAATTACGACGAAGTGGCCCTCGACTATCAGGCTGCCGGACTCTTCGACGAGGCCAATGCGATTTGGAAGATTGCTATCAGCGAAGGTGCAACTACACCGATGACCTATTATTATATGGGACAGCCCGAAAAGGGCGAGTGTGCCGACTCCACCTATTGCTTCCCCAACCGTGCAGAGGCCGTTATCGCCCTCGAAGCCGCAAAGCAACAGAACCCGAAGGGTGCCAAGGCACCATACTATCTCGGCTGTCTCTTCTATGCCGCCCACCAGTACGACGTGGCTATGGAGAACTGGGAACTGTCGGCAAGGCTCGACCCCGCTTTCTCTTCTGTTTGGCGCAACCTCGCACTGGGTCGCTTCAACAAGCAGAATCGCCAGGAGGAGGCCGTTGAGTATATGGAACGTGCTTTCAATCTTGACCCAGACGATGCCCGTACGCTCATGGAACTCGACCAGCTCTACAAACGTCTGCACAGTCCGCATGCCGACCGTCTGGCCTTCCTGCAGAAATATCCTGCGCTCATACAGCGTCGCGACGACCTCGTGCTCGAAGAGATTACCCTGCTCAACGAGGTGGGCCGCTACGAAGAGGCCATGCAGAAACTCGATGCCCACATCTTCCATCCTTGGGAGGGTGGCGAAGGCAAGGTGCCCACGCAGTACCAGGTATGCCGCATAGAGCTGGCGAAGCGCATCCTTAGTCAGCACCCATCCCCCAACAGCCCGGAGCAACAGAAGGCTAAGCGACTCTTGGAAGAGTGTCTTGTCTATCCGCCTCATCTGGGCGAAGGCAAGCTCTATGGTGCTCAGGACAACGATATCCTCTACTTCCTTGGTCGTTACGAAGCAGGAACTGTCGGACCTACGGAACCCGCTGCCGCCATGTACTACAACGACGCGAAGCCCGACAAGATCTTCTATGCTGGCCTGTGCTATCGCAAGCTCGGACAGGAGAACAAGGCTCGCAGCCTGTTCAACAAGCTCATCAACTACGGCAAGCAACACTTTTTCGATCATGTCACGATGGACTACTTCGCCGTCTCCTTGCCCGACCTGCTCATCTGGGAAGACTCACTCGACACGAAGAACCGTATTCATTGCCTTTACATGCTTGCCCTGGGCTACTTCGGGCTGGGCGACCGTGAGAAGGCAGAGAAGTATCTGGCCGAGGTAGAAGCACTTGACAACAACCATCAGGGCATTCAGCAGTTCCGCACACTGCTCGACACAGGACTGTAAGAATAAAAAACAAAACATCTTCACTTCAATATGAAAAAGATTCTAATCATACAACTGCTGATACTGGTAAGCATCGTGGTCGGTGCGCAAACCAAGCGCGTATCAGTCTTGGGCGACTCCTATTCCACCTTTGAAGGAGTAATACCCGAAGGAAATGCCATCTGGTATTTCAAGAATAACAATCCCAAGCAGACCGACGTGAACCGCAAGGAACAGACGTGGTGGTCGCTGCTCATCGAGCGCAAGGGATGGACGTTGGAAAAGAACAACTCCTACAGCGGTTCGACCATCTGCAACACGGGCTACCGTAAGGAAGACTATAGTGACCGTTCGTTCGTGACGCGCATGGACAACCTGGGCAATCCCGACGTCATCCTGATTTTCGGAGCCACCAACGACAGCTGGGCTCATTCGCCTATCGGTGAGTTCAAGTATGAGAACATCACCACCGACGACCTGAAGGCCTTCCGCCCGGCAATGGCACGTATGCTGTCGTGGATGAAGGAACACTATGCTGGCAAGGAACTCTATTTCATCCTGAACGACGGACTGAGTACCGACATCACCTCGTCGGCCAAGACCATCTGCGAGCATTACGGCGTGAAGTGCATCTGCCTGCAGAGCATCGACAAGAAGGCTGGGCATCCCTCTGTCAAGGGCATGAAGCAGATTGCCGACCAAGTGGAAAAGGGAATGGTGCACGTGGTGACATGGGACCGCCATAGTCTTCTGTTCGATGGTCGTCGCGTCTGCCCCGTCATGGGCGAGATTCACTACTCGCGCATTCCTGCCCGCGAATGGGCCGACGAAGTAAGGAAGATGAAAGAGGGCGGCGTGACCCTCATCGCCACCTATGTGTTCTGGAGTCATATTGAAGAGGAAGAGGGCATCTTCCGTTGGGACGGTCAGCGCAACCTGCGCTGCTTCCTCGAGGTTTGCAAGCAGGCCGACATGCCCGTCATCCTGCGCCTGGGGCCGTTCTGCCATGGCGAGGTCAGAAACGGTGGCATTCCTGACTGGGTGTTCTCAAAAGGTTGTCGCTTACGAGAGCAAAACCCTGTGTTCCTCAGTTTAGCCGAGAAGCTCTACCGTCAGATCTTCACCCAGGTACAAGGTCTGCAGTGGAAGGATGGCGGCCCCGTCATTGCCGCACAGTTCGACAATGAGTATCGCGGACGGGGCGAATACCTCATGGCACTGAAGAAAATTGCTACCGACATTGGTTTCGACCTGCCTTTCTACACCCGCACGGGTTGGCCGGAACTACGTACGCCCGTACCTTTCGGCGAGATGCTGCCCCTCTATGGCGACTATGCCGACGGCTTCTGGGACAAGGAGATTACCGAGACCTGCGGCAACTACTACAAAGCCTTCAACTTCAAGGCATTCCGTTCATCGACAGCCATTGGTACAGACATGATTGATTACAGTAAATCACCCTTCCCTTCGGAGGGGCAGGGGGAGGTTCTCTATCCCTACTTCACTTGCGAACTGGGTGGTGGCATGGCCACGGCCTACCATCGTCGGCCTTACGTCTATCCCGAGGATGCCTACTCCATGGCGTTAGTGAAGCTCGGCTCAGGCTCAAACCTACTGGGCTACTACATGTATCACGGCGGCACCAACCCCGAGGGCAAGCTGCACACACTCAATGAGTGTCAGACCTCGCCCGGCACGGCCAACAACGACCTGCCCGTCTGCACCTATGACTTCCAGGCACCGCTCGGCGAGTTCGGGCAGACCTATCCGCAGTACTACATGCTCCGCCCCCTGCATCTCTTCATGCAGGACTACGGTGAGCTGTTGGCACCGATGGAAGCCTCGTTCCCTACACCACAGGACTTGAAGAAAGGCGACGACACCTCGCTACGCTGGGCCATGAGAAGCAAGGGAGAGGTCGCTTTCATCTTTGTCAACAACTACGAGCGCCTGCAGAACCTCACGGCCAAGAAGAACGTAGAGCTGTCGGCTTGTGGCGTGCCCCTTCCGCGCCTCACCATCCCCGCTGGCTGCATGGCCATCTTCCCCGTCAATGTTGATGGCATCCGCTATGCCACGGCCCAGCTCGTGGCCCGTCGCGACGGCAAGGTCTATATGATGCAGATCGAGGGCATACCCACCACCATCTGCCTGCAGGACGGCAAGACGCTCAGGAACCTCAAGCCCAAGGGCACTGAGAAACCCATCTATAAGAACCTCTATCTGCTCACGAAACAGGAGGCAGAACAGCTGTTCCTCACATCCGTAGCCCATACGGACGTGCTCCCGAAGGTCAGCCATTCGAAGGTGAAGGAGGCTGGCCCCCTGCGCACCATCAAGAAAGGCAAGGCCAAAGTGGCCGAGGCACCTGCCGAGGCCGACTGGGAGCAGGCCGCCGTTTATCAAATAAAGTTGGAACCTGCCCCCAAACCTGGGTTGCTCAGCATCACCTATCAGGGCGACTGTGCCCGCCTGTACTGTAATGGGAAACTCATAGCCGACAATTTCCAGTACGGCCGCCCGTTCCTCTACGGCCTATGGCGACTGCCCGAAGGCGTGACCGAACTGGAGCTGCGCATCCTGCCCCTGCAGCCCGACGCGCCCATCTATCTGCCCCGTGAGGCCGACCATATACAGGGAGAAGCTGTGAAGAGTATTACCATCACCGCTTCTCGCTGAACACAGGCTCCTTTGCTGTCTGCTTCGTGAGGTAGAAGTGGACGGCCGAGGAGTTCATTTTTTTTTGCTCTTTTCTTGTCTTTTTTCATTGGAAATGTGTAACTTTGCACCGAACAATATAATATACGATTATGAAACGACTGCTAACAGCTACGTCATTCTTCATTCTTCATTTCTGGTTTAGCAGCATCGCTGCCCAGCAAATCATCTCGCTCGACGGACCTTGGGACTTCTTCCTGGACCGCGACAATACCCTTGAGCCTCCCGCTGATGCACAGTACACCGACTACGTGATGCTGCCGGGCTCGATGCTCACCAACGAGAAAGGCGACCCCGTGTCTGTCCGCACCCAGTGGACGGGCTCGCTCTATGACTCGTCCTACTTCTTCAATCCGTATATGGAGAAGTACCGCCGTGAGGTGAGGTCGGCTGACGATTTTGGGGGGCAGGCCTCCGACGGGGTGAAGTTTCCGTTCTTCCTCACGCCCAAGTACCATTATGTGGGCACGGCGTGGTATCACCGTTCGGTCTATGTGCCAAAGTCGCTGAAGGACCAGCGCATCACGCTCTTTCTGGAGCGCCCTCATATCGAGACGACGCTCTTCATTAACGGCAAGGAGGTGGGGCACCAGACGAGTCTCTCGACGCCCCATAGCTATGACGTGACGCGCTACCTGCGCATGGGTCGGAAGAACGACATCGCCATCCGCGTCTATAACGGTATTGAGAATGTCTGCGTAGGTCAGGACTCCCATAGCGTGACCGACCAGACGCAAGGCAACTGGAACGGCATCGTAGGCCGTATAGAGCTGCAGGCCCATTGGGACAAGGTGAACATCGAGCGGGTGACCCTCCGCACGAATGCTGCCAAGCGACAGGTGAAGGTTATCGTCGAGCTGGGCGACCATGTGCCGCCCGTGAGGGTGATGCCCCTCAATGACTATTCCATCAACGTGTCTATCGAGCCCCTGACCGCTCGTGGCAGGGGCTATACCGAGCGGAAGGAAGCCAACTGGCACAAACGCGAGTTTGTCATCAATATGGCAGAGGACACGCAGCTGTGGGACGAGTTCTCGCCCCACCTCTACCGGCTCACCGTAGCGGCGGGCGACGATGTCTATGAGACCACCTTCGGCCTGCGCGACGTGAGTGTCGATGGACGGCAGCTGAAGGTCAACGGGCGTCCCGTCTTCCTGCGTGGCACGGTCGAGAACTGCTGCTTCCCCGAGACGGGCTTCCCGCCGATGGACGAGAACGAGTGGATGCGCATCTTCCGCAAGTGCAAGGACTACGGACTGAACCACATGCGCTTCCACAGCTACTGCCCGCCCGAGGCGGCCTTTGCCGCGGCCGACCGCGTGGGTATGTACCTGCAGCCCGAAGGTCCCTCCTGGCCTAACCACGGGGTGCGTCTGCGCCGTGGCATGAAGATTGACAAGTACCTGCTTGAGGAGTCGAAGCGCATCATCGACACGTATGGTCATCACCCCTCGTTCCTAATGATGGCTGCGGGCAACGAGCCTGCTGGCGACTGGGTGACCTACTGCAACGACTGGGTGAAGGCGATGAAGAAATATGACCCGACGAAGATCTATTGCGGTGCCTCCGTCGGTGGGGGCTGGGCTTGGGACAGCGGTTCGGAGTATCACGTCAAGGGTGGTGCCCGCGGTCTCGACGAGTGGAACCGCCGTGCCCCTTCGTCTGACGACGATTATTATAGTGGTATCACGTATCCGCGTAACTATAAAGCACCCCAGACAGCCTCTAAGGGAACTACTGTCGTGTCTCCCTCGGGGGGCGAAGAGGGGGCAAACAACTCGCCCATCATCGCCCACGAGCAGGGACAGTGGTGTGCCTTCCCCGACTTCAAGGAGATACCCCAGTACACGGGCGTCTATCAGGCCCGTAACTTCGAGATCTTCCGCGACCTGCTGCGCGACAACGGCATGGAGCAGATGAGCGAGAAGTTCCTCATGGCAAGCGGTCGGCTGCAGACGCTCTGCTACAAGTATGAGATTGAGCGTAACCTGCGCACCAAGGACTATGCGGGCTTCCAGCTGCTCGGCCTGAACGACTATAGCGGTCAGGGCACGGCGCTGGTGGGCGTGCTCAACGTGTTCTGGCGTGAGAAAGGCTACTGCACGGCAAAGGAATGGCGTGAGTTCTGCAATGCCATCGTGCCGCTGGCGCGCTTCCCGAAGTTCGTCTATACGACGGCCGACACGCTCGTCGTGCCTGTCGAGGTCTATAATGCCTATAAGGTGTCTGTGTCGGATGTGCGCCCGTCTTATTATATCAGCTACGACAGTACGCATGTCGTGACGGGCGGTCAGCTCAAGTCCACCTTCACGCTGCCCGTAGGCAAAAACTATGAGCTGGGTGTGGTGAAGGTGCCGCTCGCGAAGATTCAGGCGCCTGCCAAGCTGACGCTCACCGTCAACCTCTCGGGCGTCTTCAAGAACCACTGGGACTTCTGGGTCTATCCTTCGACGTCGCAGGATGAGCGTGCGGAGCGCAAGGCCGAGAAAGCCATTGAGAAGGGCATCTATATCTGCGACACCCTCGACGCCAAGGCCGAGAAGCAACTGGCGAAGGGTGGTACCGTTCTGCTCACGGCTGCCGGGCGCGTCACGCTGGGTAGCGATGTGAGGCAGAACTACCTGCCCGTGTTCTGGAACACGTCGTGGTTCAAGATGCGTCCGCCGCATACGACGGGTGCTTATATCCAGAAGGAGCATCCGCTGTTCAAGTACGGCTTCCCCACCGACGACTGGTCGAACCTGAACTGGTGGGAGCTGCTCAACAGGGCGCAGGTGATGAACCTCATGGAGCTGCCCCTGGACTATCAGTCGCCCATCCAGCCCATCGACACGTGGCATGTATCGCGTAAGCTGGGCATGCTCATCGAGGCAAGGGTGGGGAAGGGCCGTCTGCTCATGACCACGATGGACATCACCAATCGTCTGGATAGCCGTCCCGTGGCACGTCAGATGCGCAAGGCCATCCTCAGCTATATGCAGAGTGCCGACTTCCAACCGTCGCTACAGCTCACACCGGAGGTGATCCAGCACTTCTACACCCGTCAGGCACCGCCCGTGAACATGTTCACCAAGGACTCACCGGACGAACTGAAACCGAAGATTAATTAAGAGTGAAAAGTGAAGAATGAAGAATGAAGAATTTCTTTTAGTCGCTTCGCTTTGTAAAAGCGTCCCTTCGGGCCGAGCGGCTACCGCACTCGGAATGAAATAACACGACCACAGATTACGCGGATTTTACGGATATAAAGAATCACACGCGCTCGGCCGAAGGACGCTTGCTACCGAAGGGACGCAAGAATCTCACGAATTTCTTTATACGATTTTGTTCGAATAAAACGAATAAGGAGCGCCTTGCAGCGCTCCTTATTTATATCCGTAGTTCAAAGATTCGTGTAGATTCGTGCAATTCGTGGTCAAAAAAATCTGTTTAATCCGCGTTCAAAAAATCTGTGTGATCTATGTAATCTGTGTGAGGTTTATAATTCGTGTGATCCGAGTACTTCGTGGTATAGGTCCAGAAGCTGGGTGGCTGTGCGATGCCAGGAGAACAGCTGGGCACGTTGCAGGCCGACCTCGCGCTGACGGGCACGGAAAGCCGCGTCGGTCTCCAGGCGCAGGAGCATGTCCGTGATCTCCTCGCTGTGCTCGGGGTTGACGAGGATTGCGTCGGGTCCACCAATCTCGGGCATCGACGAGGTGTTGCTCGTGACCACGGGCGTGCCGCAAGCCATCGCCTCGAGCAGGGGGATGCCGAAGCTCTCGCGCAGCGAGGTGTAGAGGAAGGCGAACGCGTTGTT
>Ga0265300_10004530_pt1 | contig 11034 bp, 23 predicted proteins | sample AusTroGonzalo_MG_FD_193482 | JGI IMG/M metagenome (GOLD analysis project Ga0265300, IMG submission 193482) | Bovine rumen microbial communities from tropical cattle in Woodstock, Queensland, Australia - Gonzalo_03 | ecosystem: Host-associated > Mammals > Digestive system > Stomach > Rumen ... | reverse complement strand
TTCGGCGATTCTTCTGTAAGCACGCTCTACGGAGATTTCGTTTCCGCTACTGGCGATGCGGTATGGGATGCCGAAAACCAGACCCTCACTATTTCTGGCGATTGCACTATCGTCCTCGCAACTATTGACTAATCAGTAAAGGAGAAAACACATGGCAGTAACAAGAGCAGACGCTCGTCAGTGGAACGAGCCCACATTCTTCGGCCTGAGCACGGACGCAAAGCCGACAGGCTACGGCATCGGCGCGAACGCGCTTTTCTATGAACTCGACACGAAGGACCTGTACTATTACGACGGCTCCGCGTGGCACAAAGTCGGCGGTGACAGCTGAGGAGGTGCATCCATGAATCTTGCTATGGACCTCATCCGTGAGGCTCTCCTCGGCGGTGGAAGCGGAGGCGGAGGTGGTGGCGGATCATCCTGGGAGAAAATCTATACAGTAGAAAGGGCGTATAGCACGACAAGCACGTCTAAAACTCAGGAAGAAATATTCACAATAAAGGACACCATAAAAGCCCTGCCAAATACGTATATATGGATTCGTGTGAGAGATAAAGCCGGAAAACGCAGCGACTATTTTTATGGTACCGATTATCTGGCCTACAAAAATATCGCAACGGAACCAAATAACTCGTTTAATCTTGGCGGCTATGTTATGGTTTTAGGTGTCAACAGTTCAGGGTCTTATAAAGGGACAACTGGAGATTCCAGCGGAAACTATGTCTATGGTGTCTGGGGTGTAGTGGACGGAGACTGTAACATGCGGACATATACCAGGTACAATAACTCTTATGGCACGATTGACGGAACATATGTAATTGATGTGTATGCGCTCACTCCTCCGGATGGAGTTGTTATAGAGGTGTGAGGTGACCGCCATGCAACTGTCTAACCGCACGTATGACATCCTCAAGTGGATAGACCTCGTCTGTCTGCCGGCAATCGGCACGGCATGGGCGGGTCTGGCTCAGATCTGGAACCTTCCGTATCCTGACGAGATCCCGGCGACCATCATGGTCCTCTGCACGCTCCTCGGCGCGCTTCTCGGCATTTCTTCGGCGACCTACTACAAGCAGGTCAGCATCGAGATGCCGGAGGGCGAGACGGAAGTGGACAACAACGAAGAGGGAATGGGATGAACTTCATCTATCCGCTGAGCAGATACATTAAGATCACACAGACCTATCATTCCGCGCATCTCGGCGTGGACTTCGGCTGGAATGACGGGGCGTACAACCACCAGCCCATCGTGGCCATCGAGGACGGCTGGGTCGTCGGCTGCGCGGACGGATATGCGAACACATACCCGAACCATCGCATCTACGGCAACTACGTAAACATCAAGCACGACGACAACTGGTTCAGCATGTACGGCCATCTGCTGAAGGGCCTGACGGTGAAGCTGGGCGACAGGGTCCGCAAGGGTCAGGTCATCGGCTACATGGGAAACTCCGGCTACAGCAACGGACAGCACCTGCACTTCGAGCTGCGGCACTTCACCAACACGAAGACGAACAGCATAGATCCGATGGAGTTCATCTTCGTCGAGGACCGCGGGATCTACGTCAACCCGGACAGCAAGGACCTCGGCAGGATCCGCTACAGGAAGACGACGGTCGGCACGCCGGTCGGCAGGATCCCCGCGCTTGAACAGGTGGAGATCCTCGCCAGCACGCTGAACGGACGGCGGGAACCCGCTCTCGACGGTGAGCGCCTCGGCTTCGTCACGCCGGGCTTCTACAACGTCATCGGAAAAGAGCAGGAGGACGGCTTTCAGTGGTACCGACTTGAGCCGGATCTCTGGTGCGCCACCAAAGAAGGCGACTGGACCGTTCACTACGACCCGGAGGAAACAGCCTTCTTCAAACTGACTTTCCCGAAGGTCACGACCGGCGACAAGCAGACCATCCTGAAGGTGGCTGACGAGCTGGGACTGACCGTCAAAGTCAAAGAACTCTAACATGAAAACAGACCGGAGCATCCATCGCTCCGGTCTTTTTCTTTTGGTGTGTGTTTAGGTGTGTATTTAGGTGTGTATTAGTTTTGCAATTTTAGGTTATATTTTATCAACTTCTGCTTTGCATTAGGAGCGGGGAAAGTGGCTTAAATAAAGGAAAAACCGCATTTTTACGCGGTTTTTCAAGTGGTCGGAGTGGCGGGATTCGAACTCTCACAGAATCGCCTTAAATAGCGTTTTTTGAGGGCGTGGTGTGTATTTGGTGTGTATTTGCGTATCCGTTTAACGCTTCCGCGTCCTTTTTGAACTGTTCGCCGGAGATGTGGGTGTAGATCTCGAGCGTGGTCTTGATGTCCGCATGGCCCATCAGATGCTGGGCGGATTTCGGCTCGATTCCTGCCTCATACAAAATTGTCGCGTACTGGTGGCGGAGCGTGTGGCGGTCTATCTGGCAGTGGCCGTCCTCGGTCATCAAGCCGTTCTCTCTGCACCATTTCTTCCAGCGTTTATCCAGGGCGGACTTGGTCATCGGTTCCGGGGATCCTGTCGTGATGTAATCGTCGGGGTCCATCTTTGCCATTTTCAGCCTATTGTACAACGGGTCCAGAAGCGGAATCGTCCTGTAGGCATTCTTTGTCTTCGGAGGAGAGATCTCCGGCCTGTTCCCAATGTGATTCAGGGATTTCGTGACGAGAATCGATTTCTGCGCGAAGTCCACGTCCTTCCATTGCAGGGCGAGCGCCTCGCCGCATCTGAGGCCTGTCCAGTATATCAAAAAGGGGAGGATGAAGGCGGAGCGCATCGGGTCCGAGACGATGGAGATCTGACGCTCGGTCAGCGCGTTCCTGGTGGACTTCTTCAGGCCTGCAGGCAGCTGCACCCGTTCCGCCGGGTTCGTCAGATCCAGTCCCATCTCCACGATGGCGTATTTGAAGATCATGGAGATGATGCTCTTGTGATGGGCGACCGTCTTCGCCGAATAATCCTTACCGAGAAGATTCAAAAACGACTGCACATCCTTCGGGGTGATGCGGTCTATTTTTTTGTCCCCGAATCTCTCGCGGATCCTCTTCAGCGGGGAGCCGTAGCACCGGAGCGTTCCGTTCCGGACTTCCGTCCAGTGCTGCTCTTCCCACGCGTCCGCAACTGTCGCGAAAATCGGACAGTTCGCTTCTTCCTCATACTCGAGGATCTTCAGTATCACGTCCTGCTTTGTCTTCCCGGAGAAGACCTTCCGGCGGCCGCGGATTGTCACCTGCTTCCGCCAGAGTTTCTTCTCCTTGTCGTAGTAGTAGTCAGTTCTGCGGCCCATCGTGCGCCTCCTTCTGTTCTTCCAGAAGATACTCGCCGAAACTGATGAGCTGTTCCTGGCGTTTCCTTGCGAGGCCGAGGTAGATGTCGAGGATCCTCTGCTCGGTGGTCACATAATTGAAGTCCTCTCCGTACATCAGCCAGGAAGGCGACACATGCAGGGCGTTGCACAGTATCGTCAGTTTGCCGTACTTCGGCAGGACCTCGCCCTTGCTGTAATAGTGGAGCATCGGCTCGCTGATGCCGGTCTCTCTGGAGATCTGCGCCCTGGTCTTTCCGGACGCTTCCAGTGCCTGGTTGAATCTGTCTTTGAAATCCTTCATAAAATCACCTCCGCCATTATTTTATACACATTATTAACTTTTTTCAACTTTTCATTAAAATATTTTAATTTTGGTGTTGCAAACCGCAAAAACTTCAATTATTATAAGTGACAGAGGACTTAAATAAATCTAAGAGAGGAGACAAAAGACCAATGGCAAAAATCAAATGCGTCTATAAGGCACCGGGCGGTCCTGCTCGCGTCAGCGAGATCCCGAACAGGCTGAAGGACTACCAGTTCCTTGTAGACGGGCAAATCGAAGTAATCCGCCTGAGCAACGGTGCGCTGATTGTCTGCAACGATGAGGGCAAGCGTATCGGCATGGAGACGAACTTCTATCTGAAGGACAGGAAGACCGGGAGGCTCGTCGACTACGTCTGCGGACCCGTCGTGTTCGTCAACGAAGATGACGGCGAGTTCACCGACATCGACGAGGAAGCGGCGGAGCAGATCTGCAAGGCGCTGAACTATCAGCCGACGCTGGAGGTGAGATGATGGGCAGACCGAAGAAGCTGACGGTGAAGGCCGTCAAGGCTTGCGTCCAGAGCAGCGCCGCCACCGAGTTCATGCGCCCTGTGGACATGAACATGTGCAAGGAAGCGGATCTGGCGACCGTCCTGCTGGTATCGACGAACCACATCCCGTGGGAAGCGGTGGTCGGACTGGACGGAGACGACGCGAGGATCCTGGAACTGAAACTGCTGGCTCCGTATGAGAAACCGGAGGACCGGTTCAAGAAGATCAGGGAGGTGCGATGATGGCAACGACACCGATGAAGGCCATCCGGGAGAAATGCCTGGACTGCTGCTGCGGATCCTCTCAGGAAGTGAAGCTCTGCGAGATCTCTGACTGCGCTCTGTATCCGTTCCGGCTCGGAAAGAACCCGAACAAGCAGAAAGCGTACACCGAAGAGGAAAAGGCCGCCCTCGCCGCCAGGCTGAAAAATGCCAGAGATAACAGGGCATAAAATCTCAAAACATTTCATAGGGTAGTTTGACCTTTGAAAAGAAAAAATCGCCGGGCATCAGTAAATTGCTTATGCTTTTCGGCTTAGAAATGAAAGGAGGAGAAGATGGCAAAGGCTAAACCATACGCAAAGCTCCGCGCTCTGATGGTCGAGAAAGGAATCACCCAGGGAGACCTGTCAAAGATCCTCGGCATATCCAGGACAGCGATGAGCTCGAAGTTCACCGGGCGGACGCCGTTCACAGTGAAGGAAATCAAACTGCTGAAGGCATTGCTCGGATTCGAATCAGTCGACGATTATTTTTTTGCTGACTGACTTAAATTATTCTAAGTTTTGGAGGAACAAAAAGACCATGAAGATGGAAAGAAAGTACGTCATCAGGAGAGGGATCCTGTATGCAATCATGACCGCCTTCGGCATCCAGGTATGGGGCATCGTCCTGCTGCTGATGGCCGCTATCTGCGGAGGTGTCAACTGATGGAAAGATGGATGGCACTGACTATCACCCTCGGCGCTCTTGCGAAGAACGTGCAGGACGTCATCAAAGACCTTGAAAAAGAGGTCGGCCCGGTGGAAGTGGACTTCGTATACGTCTCCTCAGACGCGGCGAACGTCAAGCTGAAATACGGCTACAACGAGTTCTCGGAGAAGATGGGGCCGGAGTTCAAGCGCAAGGAGTACGACTGGGCGAGATACATCGAGACGAGGTTCGGCGACTTTTACGAAGAGAAGAAGGGAGAAGAAAAGACCGATGAAACTGTATGAGATCCCCGGTGAGATCACCGACCTGCTGGACCCGGAGACGGGAGAGATCACAGACGAGGAGGCGCTGGGGAAGCTCCTCCGGAAATGGAACAACGGCGTGGAATGGCTCGCGCTGGAAGTGAAGAACAGCCTGGCGGAAGCCGAGGCTCTGAAGAAGGAGAAGGAAGCCTTCGCGCAGAGGCAGAAGACCGCCGAGAACCGGGCGAAGAGCCTGAAGAACTACATCGCCTTCCTGCTGAACGGAGAGAAGTTCAAGACGGACCGCGTCCAGATCTCCTGGCGCAGGAGCGAACAGGTGCAGACGGACGACGAGTTCATGCTCTGGGCAATGGAGCATTCCGCATATCTGCGGTTCAAGGAGCCGGAGATAGACAAAGCAGCGCTGAAGGAAGACCTGAAGCAAGGCATCGAGGTACCGCATGCGGTCCTCGTCGAAAATCAGAACATTCAAATCAAATGAGAGGAGAAAAGACCATGTCATTCATTCTTAACAACACGAGCAGCAGCAAGAGAGAGCTGCTTGAACCCGACTATTACATCGCCCGCTGTTATGCGGTCATCATCACCGGCACCAGCTTCAATCAGACCTTCGGGAACACCCAGACGAAAGTGACGTTCCTCTGGGAACTGCCTGGCGTCCTGATCTCCTTCGAGAAGGACGGCGAGACCGTCACGGCTCCGAAGACCATCAGCAAGAGCTTCACGCTTTCCATGAACGAGCGGGCGACGCTTCGGAAGAACCTCGAGTCCTGGATAGACAGGCGGTTCACCGATGACGAGCTGAACGCCGGCATCGACATCAGCAAGTTCTGCGGAACGCCGTGCCGGCTGAGCATCGGCCAGGGACAGAAGCAGGACGGCTCCACCTACAACAGCGTGGATAAGGTCGTGAGGCTGAAGGAAGGGAAATGCCCTCCGCTCTTCAATGAGAAGATCCTCTTCGACATCACGGACGAGACGCAGGATCTCAGTGTGCTGGAAAAGCTGCCGGCGTGGATCGCGGACACGATCCGCAAGAGTGACGAGTACCAGCAGCGTATCTATGGCAACGACGACGATGACGAAGTGCCGGCGGATTACAACGAAGCGGACCTTCCGTTCTAAGGAGGGATCCGCATGGCTGAAGAGATCAGGACCCCGAACCTTCGGCTTCATGTTTCCGTTCTGGATGACACCGCGCTCCTGACAGACGAGGAGTTCGGTCGGCTCGTGAGGTACGGTCTGCATTATGTGAGAGGCGATGCAGACCGCCTTCCTCCGGGCAAGGAGGAGCTTTTCGTGCCGCTTCTGACGCGGTATATCGACACGGACAACGAGCGATATGTCGCAGCAGTAGAACAGCGCAGAGAGGCGATTCGGAAGCGGTGGAAGAAAGTCGAAGACGAAAGTATACGAGAGGATACGACCGTATACGACCGTATTCGGGAGAATACCAAAACACAAAACACAAAACACATAACAGATATCCCTAAAGGGATAGATGAAGGCGCTGACGCGCCTCCGCCTTCCCCGAAGAGACACAAACACGGAGCCTACGGACACGTCCTTCTGGAGGATGAGCAGCTGCGGATCCTGCAGCGCGAGTTTCCGGAAGACTGGAAGGAACGCATCCAGCGCGTGGACGATTACTGCGAATCCACGGGGAAGACATACAAGAACTATCTGCAGACCATCAGGAACTGGGCGCGGAGGGACGGCAAGGACATCGACCAGAACAAGCCGTCAGCGAGCGGGCTGGTGGCTCTGACATTACGGAGGAAGACATGAGAGTTATCGAGATATGGATGCCGCGGTACCACGACAGGACGGTACTGGTGGCGGAATGCAAGGTCAAATGCGGGATGAACTTCATCCGCTTCACGAAGGATCCGAACCGGAAGGGGCTGTACCAGCTGGACGGCGACCGAGTCAGATCCGAGTGCGAGGTGACGAGCAACGGGAAGATCAAATGCTTCGTGGTGCCTCTCGGATGGCTTGAGGAAGTGGAGACCAGGGCGCAGGAACAGGCGAGAGAGGAAGCGGAGGTCTTCCGCGACAACCTCTCGGAAATGAGGATACGATGAGCAGATTGATTGATGCTGACAAACTCAAGCAAGACCACTTCATGGGTGATGAGTGCGAGACTTGCATAAACGATGCAGGGCATTGTCAGAATTGGCACGTCTACACAAAGATGGACTTTTGCGGATGGATAGACGATGCTCCAACAGTAGATGCCGAGCCTGTGGTAAGGTGCAAGGACTGTTGGTATTCATCGGTTATTCCTGAAGAAATGCAGAATGTCGGCGAGTGGCATTGCGAATATTGGTGTGCCGAAATGCACGATGATGATTATTGTTCATGTGGAAAGAGGGAAAAAGATGAGCGAGGAACAGCAAGTCAAATGGAAGGACGGCCCGCGCTACTGCAGGATCTGCGGGAAGCTGCTGACCGGACGGAAGCAGCACTACTGCTCCACAGAGTGCAAGGCCGAGGGCAAGCGCAGACAGGCTGAGGAGTACCAAGGGAAGCTCCGGGCGCACAAGGCCATCCAGAAGGTGAAGGACGAAGACAGCAGGCAGAGGTCCGTAATGGTTCCGACTTGCATCTGCTGCGGGAAACCGCTGCCGCCCCGCCGCATCATCTACTGCTCCGAGGTCTGCCGGAGACAATGGGAGCACGCGGCAATGCGGAGTCTCGTCAACGAGAAAGAGGCGGAAAAGCAAGAAGCCAAAAAGAAAAAGAAGAAGGCCATGACCTGGGACCAGATCATCAAGGGCATGGAAGAGACCGGGATGCAGTACGGCGAGTATGTCGCCTTTGTGGAGGAAAAGAGACGATGACGCTTCTGGAACTCTGCGACACGAACGGACACGTCAGTCTGCTGAACGTATACGTCCGGGACGATAAGATGGTCCTGCTCCATACGTACCGCATCGGACCGAGGGCAAAACTCTGGATGGCGGACAGACCGAAAAGCACGACCATAATCGAGAAGCCTCTCCATGTTCAGGATGCCGGCGCGAGCAACTTCGAGTTCGGTCTTGTCAAAAAGAACATCCCGAAGCAGCTGCGGGACATGGAAGTCACATTTTGGAGAAGCACAAAAGAGTATCCCGCCAGTATTACTGATGCCATCGAGCTGTCGGTGGATGTGACGGCAAACAAAACAGAAGAACAGATGAAACAGGTGGCCGCCGAAGTGAGAGAAGAAGCGGCGGACCCCGACCAGATTACTTTTTTCTAGGAGGAACAAAATGGCTTTAGCATTGGATTACAACATGGACCGCATCAAGGACGCGCTGAAGAAGGTGAACAGGTCACCGAAGGGGACGAACCTGGACCTGCTGGATTCGTTCATCAAGAGCGGGAGGGACGCTGCCCTCGTCGGACTGAAGGAAGGCAAGCGGAACATTCCGGGAGCGAGAAACAAGGCGACGAGTCTCCGGAAGGTCATCAGGAAGAACGGACTGGATGACGAGGTCACCGTCATCCTCTGCGTGGACGAGGTGCTGCTCGTCCGGAAAGACAAGGTGAAGGCGCTCGGATTATGAAGATTCTGGTATGTGCATGTGACAACAATGCGGACCTGTTCATGCCGTTCCATCACTGCATGGAGAAGTACTGGCCGGGACATCCGGAGGTCATCTATTCCACGGAGACGGCGGTGAACCCGTACTACCGCACGGTGTGCCGGAACTATCCGCTGCAGCAGTGGAGCAGGAGGATCAGAGAGACCCTCGGAGAGATAGACGACCGCGCTGTCCTGCTCATGGTGGACGATTGCTTTATCAGATGTCCGGTGGACGTGGAGAGGATCCTCGCCAGCGAGCAGTATCTGTCGGGGAACATCGCATGCCTGAATTACGAAAAGGCCTTCGACCATACCACCGATATCGGGATCCCCGGCTTCGGCCTGAGACGCAAGAAGGCGATGTGGGAAGTCAGCATCCAGTGCGGACTGTGGGACCGGGAGAAGCTGATGCACGTTCTGGATGGCGACATGACGCCGTGGGAGGTGGAGCGGTTCCAGCCTGACAAGGGATACGACTATTGCATCAATACAGGCGATTATCTCATCGATTACGGCTACCGGAACGGCAGATGGTTCGGGATCCACGGCGGGAAATGGTGCAAGGAGATCATCCGCTTCTTCGTCTACGAAGGCCTCGAGATAGATTTCGGAAAGCGAGGTATCAACCCATGAATCACTTCGTCATCAATCAGAAGCTGCCGTCGCTGAACGAAGTCATCGGAAAGAACAGGGCGAACCGCATGATGGGCGCCAAACTGAAGAGGGAAGTCCAGGACGATATACTTACGTATATCCGCCTGTCGGTCCTCAACGGGGATCTCGTTCCGCAGAAGAAGCGCTGCACCGTTTCCATCACATGGCATGAACGCACAAAGAAGCGCGATGTGGACAACATCCAGAGCGCGCAGAAGTTCATCCTGGACGCGATGGTGGACGGCGGGATCCTGGAGGACGATTCCCGGAAATACGTCGCTCAGATCTACCACCACATCGTGGACGACGAGAGAGACTTCGTGGAGGTGTACATCAATGACTGCGTATGATGTCAGGCGGAAGATGAGCCAAGCCTGGAAACTGAAGAAGGAAGTCTCGGCCAAACAGGAAGCGATGGAGGAACTCCGCAGCATCGCGGAGAAGGCGACCACATCCTTCTCTCCTGCGCCCGGAGGATCTCAGGGATCCAGTTCGTCGCGGGTGGAGAATTACGCCATCCGCATCGTGGAGATGCAGGAGGATCTGATGGCCGCCTCGGAGCATCTCATCGAAGCGCTCCGGGAAGTGATGGCGCTGATAGAGCTGGCGGACGAACCGATTCAACGCGCAGCGCTGACTCAGTACCATCTCAACGGCAAGACGGCCGAGGAATCCGCAGCGTGCATCAACTATTCCACATCGCAGTTCTGGCGGGTAGTGAACGAAGGATATGTCGCTATCGCGGAAAGATGGAACGAAATGGAATGGAATGAGACACACTAGACGGCTATCATAGTATTGTGGAAGACCAGACGGGAGAGATCCCTCTGGTCTTTCTGCTTTTACCATTGCGTTTCTTTCCCAGGAACACAGGACGAGTGGGTTAGTGTCGGCCCTTGCGTGGAAGGGGTGGGATCCCGGTTGACACGTTTGAACGAATCACCACGCGGGGAGGGTTTGGTCTTTTACCTCTCTGCGGACTTCCTCCTATGCCGGCTTGCCGGGAGCCGGTCTTCACAATCCCGGCATCCTCTCTTTCAGGAGGTCTTTATGAACGCACCGTGGGCATCTGCCTTTTACGGATCCGCACAATGGAAGAAGTGCCGCCGCGGGTACATCCAGTACAGACGCGGCATGTGTGAACGCTGCCTGGGAAAAGGGATCATCACAATGGGAACCGAGGTACATCACAAGATCCATCTGACGCCGGAGAATGTTTCAGATCCGAGCGTGTCTCTGAACTGGGACAACCTGGAACTGTTATGCGAACGGTGCCACGATGAGGCCCACCGTAGTACCCGCAGGTACACAGTAGGGTCAGACGGAAAGGCATCCGGAACGGACGTGGATGTTCGGTAAAGGACAACAGACAGAATAGTTTTGCGCGGGAAGAGCGCGGCAATAATCAGGCGGACTTTGCGGAGAAGGAAAAGGACATGCCACACCGTGGCGGCGGTCCGCGATAGCCCCCTATGTGTGAATCGGGGAGGGCGCCGGCCCGCTAC
>Ga0265300_10004529_pt1 | contig 11034 bp, 6 predicted proteins | sample AusTroGonzalo_MG_FD_193482 | JGI IMG/M metagenome (GOLD analysis project Ga0265300, IMG submission 193482) | Bovine rumen microbial communities from tropical cattle in Woodstock, Queensland, Australia - Gonzalo_03 | ecosystem: Host-associated > Mammals > Digestive system > Stomach > Rumen ... | reverse complement strand
CCATAGGTTTTTTACCCACGAAACCAACCCTCTACTTCCCCTAATAGCCATCCCAATCCTCCCATATATGCCATCTCACGTTCTCCCCTGAAATCCATCCCCTATATCCTCTCGGCTACCTACTCCCCTTTATTCTTTGGGGCCTGTTTTTAATTGCTATGAAGACCTATAATGTGATATTTTTTGCACAAATACGCAAATATTTTTGCATATATCGAAAAAAAGGAGTAAATTTGCAGCGCAAATATGTTATTATTAACCATTTTAAAATTCTAACATTATGAGAAAATTTCTTGTTGCTTTGATGGCGCTGAGTTTAGTAAGTGTTGCGTTCTCCTCTTGTGACAACGGTATGGAGAGTACCGCAGATCCTGTTACGCAACCGATTGCAGGTAAGACCTATCGTGAGTCGACCGGTACCGGAGACGGCTATGCACAACTGACGTTCCACATGAATTACAAATGTACATTGATAGCCAAGAGGGACAACGAAACCCCTATAACTAACTCGAACTTCGAGTGGTGGATGAGCCCGAACGATACGCAGGTGGTTGTACGTTATGCCCAAGGTGCTTACGACACGACGACAGGAATATCGCTTTCCGGTAAGACCTTCCTTTCCGGTTCGTATGATGCCACTAACAAGATGGTGATCTTAAGCGGTGACTTTGACGGTCAGACGGTCACCTACCACATGAAAGAAGTAGAATAAGCAAGTAGCGAGAGATTGTACCCTTTCTCGCACTAAACGCTCCGCAGGAGCAACTATACGGCGTCAGCCATTAAACATAAAAGAGCGATTTTTCGCTCTTTTATTTGCGTATCTCGCAAATTTTCCGTACCTTTGCGTGGTTTTTAAATCCTACGCTTATGTTATCCCGTTTATACGGCGTGCTGCTGCCGTTCTTCGTCGCCTTTCTGATTGCCTATCTGCTGGATCCGGTGGTCAGTTTTGTCCAGAACAAATGCAAGGTCAAGTTCCGCGGACTGTCGGTAATGATAGTGCTGCTGCTTTTCGTCGCAATCCTGACGCTCTCCGTCTATCTGCTCATCCCTGCCATCGGTCGCGAGGTGCAGGCTGCAGCCGTCGGAGTGGAGCAGTATTTCGCCAATTTCGATGCGGACAGATATTTCACCGCCGAGCAGCAACAGAAGATCCAGAAGACGCTTGACGGCCTCAATCTGGAGTCGGTGCTCTCTTATCCCGAGGTGCGCGATGCGCTGAAGAACCTCGCCCCGAAGGTGGGCGGTTGGATCACCGGCGGACTGAGTTGGTTGGCGGAACTGATGGTCATCTTCATCGGCCTGATGTACCTTGTTTTCCTGATGATTGATTTCCCGCGTATACGCGCCAACTGGAGCAGTTATGTGCCGGAGAAATACCGTGACAAGGCGCGCACGTTGGTGCATGACGTGGATAGGAATATGAACGCCTATTTCCGCGGTCAGGGCTTGGTCGCGCTTATCGTCGGCATCCTTTTCTCCATCGGTTTCTGCATCATCGGGATGCCTATGGGTATCGCGATGGGACTGATCATCGGCGTGCTCAACCTCGTGCCGTACATGCAGGCTTTGGGTATCCCGCCGTGTATATTGCTCTGCCTCGTGCAGTCGGCGCAGACGGGTAGGCCGATATGGGTGACGCTGCTCTGTATGGCACTGGTGTTTGTCGTCGTACAGACGCTGCAGGACATGGTTCTCACGCCTAAAATCATGGGCAAGGTGACGGGCATGGGCCCAGCGGCTATCCTGCTCTCGCTTAGCATCTGGGGCGCGCTGTTCGGCGTCATCGGCATGATCATCGCCCTGCCCCTTACCACACTCGGCGTTTCGTATTACAAGCACTATATTGCCAACCCCAAACCCGCTAAACGGCTTTAGCTATTAAACTCCGAAGCATTAAACGCGGCGTAGCCGCACTAAACGATATGAACAAGACATTTCGCCTCTTCTGCCTATTATTCACGATATGCCTGCTGAACTATTCGTTCGTCTCCTGCTCCGGTGATATGACCGATCCCACCAAGCCGGAACTTCAGGACGGAGACTGGACGGGTACCGGCGAAGTGACGGGTGGACTGCATGGCGCCAACAGGCTCGGCGGCAACGGAGTGGCCGACATCGTCGTCAATGGCCGTCTGGCGGGTATAGCGGCTGCCGTTAATCTGGAATAAGTGCCCTAAGATAGGATGCAATTTTGAATGGATATGATGAAACGTATTACGTGTTTGGGTGGAATGATCGCCCTGATTGTTTTTTTCTCGTTGTTGCAGGCTCAGACCTACGTCTGGAAAGACGGTTTTCCGCTGCTCACCGATCCGGATAGTATCACTTTCGTGGCGCCTGACTACAGTCCGCGTGTGGATACGGTGGAGGGGGCCGATCTGCCTACTTATGACATCACCTATCTCACCCGCGACTACGCAGGCAGACCCATATGGATGTCTGCCCGTGTGATGTTGACCCTCACCCAGCAGCATAGGCGCAAGATCGATAAGATGGCGCTGTACAACCACTATACGATATCTCGTTCGGATGAATGTCCTACGGGAGGGAAGTTCGACTTGCAGTTCGCGGCCTTGGCTATGGGCTATGCTGTCGTGTCGGCTGACTACGAGGGCTTTGGTGCCACGGGCGATCGCTTGCAGGCCTATTGCTACGGTATGGCTAACGGCCGTGCAGCCATCGATGCGCTGTTGGCGGCACGTGAGTGGTTGCTGCGGCAGGGATACGAGTTGGGTGACACGCTCGTGAACTACGGTTATTCCCAGGGAGCCCAGACGGCGATGGCGGCTCTTCGCTTGTCGCAGACGGAGTATAGCGATCGTGTGCATTTCATGAAGACCGTCGTGGGTGCCGGGCCGTACGACTTGGGATTGACCTATAAGGCGTTCCTGCAGTGGGGGCGTATCGCAAAACCGATAGTGCTGCCGCTGTTCGTCATCGCTGCGAACGAGTTGGAAGGTATGGGAGTCAATTATCGCGATATGTTCAAGGGCTCGCTGGCGTCGAATATACGTAATTGGATTTTCTCGAAGCGTTTTGATACCGACGAACTATCGTCCTTCATCGGGAATGACAGTCTCAGCTATTTCATGCAGCCGGCGTTTATGGATAGCACGAATGCGGAGGTGCAGCGTTTGTTGGCCGAGGTGGGTAAGCAACTCCTGACGACGGGTTGGGAACCGGATGCGGATACAGATCTGAAGATGTACCATTCGCTCCGTGACGATATCGTCTCGCCGTTCAACACCCTGGAAATGTATAGGTTTTTTCAGACAAAAGGGGCGACGCGCGTGGTACTGGACACCACATCGCTGACCACCGGTCATATGACTTCGGGAACTACTTTTCTTTATAAGGTCGCAGCCGATTTGCAGAGGGTAGGAAATGAATAGTGCTATGAAGAAGATCTTTTTCCCTTTGTTGGTATGCGCCTTCAGCCTTGCTGATAGTGTCTCTGCGCAGGAGGAACAGGTAGTGCGTATCGAGTCGTCCGAACTTGCCCCTGTCGAGTATGAAGTGGCGGCCTTGCTGCGTGTGGAGTTGATGGGCGATAGTATTCGTTTCATCGCATCCGACGGCACGGTGGCGGCAGAGGTGTATAAATACGACTATGTGCGTCTGTTGCTTACCTCAAAGCAGTCGGAGGGGTTTGCCGATCCGGCAGGCGCATCGCCGACGCTACAGGCACGTAAGATCATCTACAACGGTCAGGTCTATATCCTCTGGGGCGAAAAAATCTACACCCTCCAAGGCCAAGAGGTGAAATAAAGTCTATTATGATACGAAAGGCTACGGAACAGGACATCCCGCGATTGATGGAACTGCTGCATCAAGTGAACATGGTGCATCATGATTTGCGTCCTGATTTGTTCAAACCGCATACCACCAAGTACGACGAAGCACAACTGCGACAGCTGTTATCCGATGAATCGACACCTGTCTTTGTATATGAGCAGAAGTCGGTTCTGGGCTATGCTTTTGTGCGTATAGAGCAGACACGCGGCGACAGGTTGCTACAGGACAGGCGTACGCTGTATTTGGATGACCTGTGCGTGGACGAGACAGCGCGCGGCAAGCATGTTGGAAGCCTGTTGTTCGACTATGTGCGCCGATGGGCGGAAATGAATGATTGTCAATCGGTTACGTTGAATGTGTGGGCAGGGAATGATACGGCGCTCAGGTTCTATCAGAAGGCCGGAATGCATATCCGCAAGACGTGTATGGAACTGACCTTGGAGACACCGCCGTCCGAGAAAGCGGAATCGAATTCGGTTCCGCAAAAGACGAAAAGTGACTTGCGTGTGCAGAAGCTGGTTCTGGTTATTGGCAAACAATCCTTGCCGCGTAAACAGATCATGGCAGATTTGGGACTGAAGCAGTCCAGCCGGCAGGCTTTTATCGACCATTATTGGAGATCGGCTTGGGAGCAGGGACTCATCGATTTGGCGTACCCTGATTCGCCTAATAAACCTGGGCAGACCTATCGTTTAACCGCTGACGGTCTGGATCTGTATGCGCAGTTAACCGTTAAGGAGTAATTAGAAGTAGTGGGTGTCAGCTTGTCTATTTTTTAGGAGGAGGGACAAGCAAAAAATAGACAAGCTGAAGCACGGCAAATCAAAAAAGGATTAGGCTGAACGGAGAGTTTGGTCTGTTTTTTTTGTTTTATGGGAGAAAAAAGTGCCATTTTAGTATTGGATTAGGTAAAATGAGGAAATATTTGTCAAAAATGACAATTATTTTGCATATGTCAAAAAAAAGCAGTAAATTTGCCTGCAAATTTGGTGAATAGTAAATTTACTACCATGAAGAAATATGTTCTGACAGTGCTGATAGCACTAATGATTGTGCCGTGCGTCCATGCCGGCAATGACTACTTACAGAAGTTAGACAACTACTCGGTGATGAGTATGGGAAATGGCGTGTTACGGTTCACCATTCCGTTGTGGATCTATGGTGAGGGATCGGATAACACGTATTATCTGAACCCTCATACGGCGAACAATAGTGACATCAACGATTCCTATCTATGGTTCAGCGAAGAGCCCGGTCAAAGTCGCGGTTCGGCTGCCGTGCACCGTATCGCCTCTTTTGGTGCTGCGCGCGAGAGAAACTACGACGGCCGCGTATCCGGAGGAAGTGGTATAGCCTATCTGCTGGTAGATACCGGAACGTGCGTAGTGAACAACACCTATAACGGCGAGCCACTCACTCTCCAAGCGCACGACAAGTCCCATTGGATTATTGGCGACAACGATGCCAGTAGTGCGAATAACTGGATCTTCGTAACCCGTAAGAACTCTTCCTACGGCAAGTACCATGTCTATATCCAGTTTGACTGGCATATCCCGGTAGCGATGCAGACCAAGAAGTTCTATATCGGACTCAATATCCGCGACTATTATGTCAAGAATAATCACCTCCATAATGCCTACTGGTGGCAATGGGAAACGTATTTCGACGGCGGGGATTTGCCACAGAGTCCTCAGCTGTTCGATCCGTTCTTCTATAGCATCGCGAACAGTGATTTCAATACGATTGGTAAAGCAGGAATACAATACATGACTTTCCAGGACCCGATTTCTTATCACACCTCGTTGAACCCCTCGGAGGAGATCATGCAGGCGGAGCGGAGCGAAAAGATCTTAGTGAGTATGCAGGACACGGTGCAGGATCCTTTCTATGCGGATTTCAATGTCTGGATCAATAAAGATGCCGATGTCCGTCAGCGGCTGCGGACGAACTCGGTGATGATCCCGGCTTACCATAAGATATATAACTTCGGCGCAGAAGAGGTGAAGGACGGGCAGAACAGCGTGACGGGCGATGTACTGCTCAAATGGAACACACGCTATCCCGATGCACAGGATATATTGGAGGCGGATATGTACGAAATACAACGTGCTACGATGGAGGATTTCTCCGATGCTCAGTCGATAGCCGCCGTTCCGTACACAACAGGCGAAGACAGTTATTTCTATACCGATGCAGCGGAGGATGTACTCCGGCTTTTGAGCGATGACAGCTTGTATTCGGAATTCCATAGCAGCAAGCTTTCAGTATCGGAGCATGATATAGAGGTGACGAATAGCAGTGGGTTGAGTGCGCGTATCAATGCCTCTCTCCAATCGGATGTGAACATCCCCGGTACACCGTTGTACTACCGCGTACGCCGTGCATCTGCCGCTACCTGGGGATGGAATGAGTCCGACTACATGGCTACCGCCTCTGTGATAAAGAGCAACTACCTCTCGCCGCTGGATACGATTCAGAATGCCTATACCTTGGATCCCGATTTTGAGAACAACCGTAAGGTGCATTTCTATCTAAAAATAGCCAATCCGGAGATAGAACCGGTATTGCCCGCTATCGATGAGGTGACCCTTAGTATGGATGTGGATGTGTCTTCGGTAATGGGTGTACCCGTTCCCGTTATCATCCACCATTCCTCGTCCATCAGCAGCTATAGCTTTGAAATCAAACAGGAATACAATGAAATTCAAACGCTTATTACGCCACAGAAATCATCGAACGACTTGTCTTTTGAGGCGCTGAGCGGATCTACTATTTGGGTAAAAGCCATCAATGGGTCCGGTCAAAGCACCTCATTCTCTTTCGTTGTGCCTACTACCGGAATCAATGCGTACGTTCAGTCGTCATCCGCTTCGGGGATCTTGCCCGGTGTGAAGAAGTATGAGTACAAGCCTACCGGGAACCAATATAATCTGATTACCGAAGAGGAACTGAAAACGCGTGTCTTATCCCAAGTCAGTGAGAGCGACATACGCGCCCGATTATATCCCTCCCTGCAATCAAAGGCGCAGGCAATGACATCCGGCGGACGTTGTGTATGGGATCGTAATGCGGACTTGGTGCTGACACGTACGGTGGTGGAAAACGGTCTGGTACAGGAGTTTCGTGTGCCCAAGGATAGCATCATCCGGCAACCCGACGGCACTTATCTGGCGCACATGACGGATGTGGCGAACATGAGTTGTGTGCATTTCCTCTACGATGTGCGTATCGACCAGAGTAACTCTCTGCTGCAGGTTCAGAAGGACGAGCAGCTGAATCCGATCACCCTCACCGGTCCGGATCTTTATATGAACTCCTCGGCGCAGATTGCTTCTTTCGAGGCGACGGACGGCACGGACAAACGGGGCGTGATTCTGACCTGGCAACCGACCCCCGGTTCGCTCGATTACTATATCTTGGAGCGTCGTATCCAGGGTAGTGAAGTGCCGTTTGATACGATTGCTTATATAGAGACGGAAGGCTATTTCGACGAGGCTAAGAAATCACATCCCGTCATCCCGGGTCAGACCTACGAGTATCGTCTCTCTTCGCATTTCTCCTGCAACGGCACGACCACTGTCCACACCGCCACGACCACGGGTAGTCGTTCGCCGTACGGCGCTATCGCCGGGCGGGTGCAGTATGAAGACGGCAGCGGATGTTACGGAACTACCGTCACCCTGTCTCACGAGGGAGGAGAGGATATCCGTCTGCTGACCGATGAGCGCGGAGCATTCTTCTTTGACAGCCTGCTCTATGGCGTCTCCACCACCTATACCGTCACGCCTACCTCGCAGTCGGGCCAGTTCGTATTCGATAATACGACTTCGCCTATAGCTACCGTAACGCTCACGGAGGACAATAACGTAGTGGAGGACCTCCGGTTCACCAATATCTCCTCCGTACGTTTCTCCGGCCGCGTGCTCTATAAACTCTCCTCCGTACCGGTTCGGGACGCGAATATATTGCTCAACGGCAAGATGGTGAAGAAATCCGGCGATGCGGTCAAGACGGATATATCCGGTAATTTCTCTATCTCTGTTCCTCAGAACTCCGCCTTTACTTTGCAAATCGTCAAGGAGGGACATACTTTCGAGGGCGACGGTTTTGTTCGCATCGACGGCGATAGCCTCCTGACGCTGGACAAAGCTTTAGACGGCGTGCGTGTCTGGGACCAGACCAAGGTGCGTCTCTCGGGGCGCGTGGTAGGCGGTATAGACCAGGCGTCCTTGCCGCTCGGACAAGGGCTGAGCCGGAATAACTTAGGTGACCATCTGCAGCTGGTGCTGGAACTGGAGGGTGATAACGTGGCTTACCTCGTTCGCGACCCGGAGGACCTGACCCGTGATACGTTAGAGTACACGATAGGAGGGACGAAGATACATTACCAGCACAAGCGTATCATCATCGAGCCCGACCCCGAGACCGGTGAGTACGAGGCGGACCTCTTCCCTACCAAATACAAAGTGGTACAGGCAACCGCGCAGGGCTACGCTACGCTCTTTGCCCAAGGCAAGACCAGCGAGACGGTAGATCTGAGCAACAGTCAACCCGGTATCTTCTCGCTTACCTATCGCTCTCCGATAGAGGTCACCTACAAGCAGTCCGTCTACGGCCAGGATTATGACTATTACGGCCTAAAGAGCTGGACGGCGGAGGCACTGAACGGCGAGGAGGTACGCGTGGATCTGGTATCGCAGGACTCTACCGGACAATGGAACTACCTCTTCGGCGCACCGATCTTCCCCGCCGGACAATACCAGTTCCACGTCTCTGCCCATGAGGACTACTATTATAACAATGACCACACGCGTATGCCGGATATGGTGTATCTCAAAGGAGGAAAACTCAAGATCAGCAACGGCATGCGTGAGACGACCGATATCCAGACCGTTCCGCTGGACGCGAACGGCTCGGCCTTGGTGAACGTGACCTTCGATCAGGTGACCTATGTTCAGACGGGCGATAACGCTTTGCATGCCTTGGATTTCTCGGTAGAGAGCGAAGGCGAATATGTGTCCGCTTCTCCTTTGCGGGCATACGTCCTCGGTGCCGTAGAGAAAGCTACGGATATCCTGGAACGCGATGCCACTCCGACGGGAATTACCCTCTTGGATATCCTGCGTGACCCGCCGGGAAGCGCTTCCTACGCCTACCTCGAGAAGGGAACTACCTATCATGTGAAATACAAGCAGCAGTCTAATTTCCGCATAGGCGTCAACCTGTTCCTCAAATGGGGAAATAACAGCCAGTATTTTGTGGGAACCTACGCCGGTTCTCCTGCTGCCGGAGCTACTGCCGGCGTGCTCAGCACCGTTGAAAAAACGACGGATATGAATTTCCCGCTGGCCGTACAATGGTATGGTTATACGCAGGCGGATTATGAGTTCAAGACCACCGAGCGTATCCAGACCAGCACGAGCCCCTATCAGGTGGGTACAAAGGCGGATGTGTACATCGGCGTGACCGAGGGCATGCTGACCGGAAAAGCAGATGCCTTCCGTATCGTCGATTCCATCTCGTATAACCAGATGTTAAGCCGGATTGATAACCGGAGCGTGCTTGTCGTAAAGCAGGGCGTGGATAGTACCGGCAAGCCTTGGTACCTCATGCGCACGGAGGATATATTGCTCAAACGAGCCATCACTTCCTCTTTCGCTTACACCCAGGACTATATTATCAATACTATCATCCCGGAATTGTTGATTCACCGCAACAGTCTTTTGCTGACCGGTACACGCGAGGAAGCCGAGATGGCATGCCAAGCCAAGGGACTGCCGGTCTATTGGAGTAAGGTACATCCTGACTCTGTCGGTTTTGGCGAGGAAGGCAACTACGAGATCATCAAGCCGGAGGGAACCCACCAGCTGCTGCTCGACCAGGTGCAACTGGATAACAAGGCCGTCGATAACTGGATTGGCGTACTTATGACCAATGAAGCGGAGAAGGTATTGGCGCTGACCAAAGAGCCGCTGCATATCCATTCTATCAACAGCGGAGTGACCCAGACTTTCTCCGAGTCCTACTCCTACGTAGATACCCGTTCGGCTTATTTCGCATGGCCGTGGGATCACCAAACCGGCAAAGGGGTGACGAGTACCAGCAGTATGTTTGGCGACGGATTAGGAGTCTTAGCTATCGCGAGACTGAAGGACCTGTTCGCCGGCTCCAAAGGATTTGGCCTGTTGATGAAGCATCTTAACACAGCAGAAAAAGGCAAGACGCCGTCTCAATACGTGCGGGCAGAAGTAGGTGGTGTCAAATTCGACATAGACTGGGATTTCATTCTGGAGACCGGATATAACCTCCTGCCGGAGAACGGAGAGAGCATTGGAGCCAGCAAGACGACCGGATATGTCCTCTCGCTCGATCCACTTGAGCACTTGACATTTAGTGTCTATAAATCCCTGACAGATGATTTCAATGCCCAATCGAAGGACACCCGTTATGAGGCACATGACTTGAATAGTGATAATAAAAACAAGTATCTCTTCGGTTCTCTGATGTATTCCACGATAGGCGGTGCTACCAAGTGCCCGTGGGAACCGGCGGACTCCACCTATTTCTATAACCCCGGCACTCCACTCAATGCGGCTACCCGGAAGATCGAGAACCCGCAACTCGTCATCAACCGTCATGATATCAGCAATGTGCCGCATGATCAGCCGGCTAAATTCACCCTCACCATGTGGAACGAAACGGACGAGAGCGTAGGTGCCTCCAGTGCGCCAAGTCTCCCCATGACCCTCAGGATGGATGATAATACCAACCCCAACGGCGCCAAGATCACCATCGACGGAGTGCCTCTCTCGGACGGGCGTGAGTTCCGTTTCCAACGCAACACACCGATCACCAAAACCATTGAGGTACACGCCGGAGATGCGTACGACTATGAGGATATATGCCTCATCCTGGCGTCCAACTGTATGCCTACGGTGACCTACCAGAAAGTATGTTTCTCCGTCCATTATATGCCCGTCAGCAGCCCGGTGAATATCTCCATGCCGTCTGACAAATGGATCATGAATACCCTCTCTCCGCATGATGATAACGGATATTATATGCCGGTATCGATTGACGGATTTGATGTCAATTACGACCATTTTGACCATATCGAGCTGCAATACAAACTGACGACGCAGTCCAATGATGCCTGGGTCAATCTCTGTTCGTACTACGCCGAGGACAGTCTCTATCAGCTCGCTTCCGGTACTAAGGCGATGATCGAGAATG
>Ga0265300_10004527_pt1 | contig 11035 bp, 13 predicted proteins | sample AusTroGonzalo_MG_FD_193482 | JGI IMG/M metagenome (GOLD analysis project Ga0265300, IMG submission 193482) | Bovine rumen microbial communities from tropical cattle in Woodstock, Queensland, Australia - Gonzalo_03 | ecosystem: Host-associated > Mammals > Digestive system > Stomach > Rumen ... | reverse complement strand
CTGGAGACATATTCATGTCGAAATTGGATCCAGATAAAGAATACGAACGTCCTGCTGAAACCAGCAAGGCGTGGATATTTGACTTATGGGTCAATTATTATCTATTCGTTGACAAGTTTCCACCAATCTGGCGAGAGTATTATAAATAATCTTTAAAAGCCGCCCGCAGATCACGGACGGCTAAAATTTTAGAGGCCACTGCGGCTTTCAACCAGCAATACAAGATAGGGCCGATTTTGTTTTTTCCCCATTTTTTTACAAAAAAAAAGACCGTTTTTTATCTAAATAAAAAACGGTCTCATCTACTGTCTGAAAATAAATATACGAAAATTTTCAAGCAAAAGCAAGTCTTTTCACATCTTTTTCCGTTATCTCGTTCATCCGTTTTGGAGAACGACCGAGACCTTCTGACAAAATGCTAGTTCTTGAGGCAACGAATCGACAACCCATTATTTTTGTAGTACCGATCGCTCAAAGCAGCCTCTTCGAGGTCGTAATCCAAGTGCACATACATAGAATTGTGATGATGGTCCTCGGTAGAGCTCCAGAAAAGAGCCAATTTGCCATCGTTGAGGAATTTTCCATCGTTGCTCCAGAAACCAACAGGCAAGGCAGCAAATCCGAAGCCATCCGTACCGTTGCCATTGTCAAGCCAACCCGTCTGCGACTTGAGAACCTTACCAGCAGTTGATTCTCCACCCACAGCCAAAAACAACACATTCCACTCGTCTAGGCTTGGTAAATGCCAACCATTGGGACAGATCCCCTGCACAGGCTTTGTCGGCGAACATTTCCCATAATAACCACAACCAGTCTTTACAGAATCCATTGCAGCCGCCCAAGTGTAGAGACGTCCAGCCACATCGCGGTTTACCGACTTGGTATTGCAGCTCCAAGACCAATCGTATTTTGCTTCACCCGAACCGCCCTTTCCCGGATCATAGTTCAAATTCTCCGCCATCCAAGTCTGCTCGCCAATGGTCACAGTCTTATAGGTTTTATTGTCGCGAGAATCCGTCATGGCATCGTAAGTAATATTCGGGTTTAAGTAATCGTCATTCGGATTAACGGATTTTCCATCCTCACCACACGCAGCAAAAAACATCCCCACCAGAAATGAGATTGCCACACTTTTCAAGCCAGCAACAATGTTATGATCCATAAAAATCTCCAAATAGAATTTATTCCTAACAAACGTAATTTATTTTTGCATCATTAAATTACAAATAACAAAACAAAAAAGCAATAAAAGAATCAAATTCTAGAACAAATCGTCCAAGGAGACTGTAGATGCAAACACGCCTGAATAAGCTTTATAAGCAAGCCTCTACACCTGCTATTTGCAGGGTCTGCTTAAAATTGCTTTTTTCACGTTAAAAAAGCCATTTTTATTCAAGAACGCGCTTATAATCCGCTACGAAACGACTTTTCTCTTGTTCGCAGCGGATTATCTCAACGTTTTTACCAGTTACAGAGGAGTTTTTTAATCCCTCAAGCAACGGACGGAATAGGCATATTCCTTGTCGCCAAAGAAACCTGCATTTTCCCGTTTAGGGCTCAAGCAAACCATGTATGCATCGCGATTCTCGGAGTCTCTCGCTTCCGTAGATCCCCAAAAGTTCGCTACACCGCCCTCTTCTCCATAACGAATCCTGCGATCAGTGAATTTGCGTCCGTTACTTTCGCGTCCGTTAATGTATTCAATCCGCCTTTTGCCAGCGGGCAACGCACAAAATCCAAAAGAATCCAAGCCCTCGTCACCATTCCAGCCGCTTGCGGACTTGAGAGACGTTCCAATCGAAGTTCGTTTATCAACCACGCGGAACAAGGTTTTCCATTCATCTTCACTCGGAAGATGCCAACCTTCAGGACAAGCGGAAGTTGCTGCCGCCCAGGTGTAAAGACGACCATACTTGTCACAATAGCTTGCACTGTCCTTATAACAAAAACTCGAATCCGTCTTGTAGTTCAAATTCTCCGCCATCCACGTCTGCGAGCCGATTTTCACCGTCTTGTATTTATGACCGTCACGGGAATCTGTTATGAAGTCCGTCATTCCGGCCTTAGAGCCGGAATCTTTTCTACCAGAATCCGATTCCGCAACTGAGTGCGGAACGACAGAAGAAGGTATCGGAGTGGCAGCACTTCCCTCTCGTCTATCTTCGCCCTTTAGACAACGAATAGAAAACTTGGAGCCTTTGTTATGCTCTTCCCATTTAGCGGAGTCCTTCCAAGAAAGAAACGCCACGCTGTTCACCACGCTGCTATCGACCTCAGTAGAGCTCCAAAAATCCGCATGGTCATTAGCAGGCAACGCAGAGAACGAAACTACATCCGTGCCATCGCCACAGTTTTCCCAACCTGACGACGACTTGAGAACCTTGCCCGCAATTGAATCTCCACCAACCGTAAAGAACAACGTCCCCCATTCAGCCTTGCTAGGCAAATGCCAACCTTCGGGGCATGCAGATTTCGCGGCATTCCAATTATAAAGCCTCCCATACTTAGCGCAATTTGCCGTATCATCACCGGAACAATAGCTATAGTCCATCTCATAGTTCAGGTTCTGAGCCATCCAAATTTGTTCGCCGATTTTCACAGTCTTGTATTTATGACCATCACGGGAGTCCTTCATAGAACCTACAGTCACATTGATAGGTTCGACCGTTTTTTCGGTCTTTCGGACAAATTCATCCTTTAAACAACGGACGGAATTCGCATAACAACCAGAGCCATAATAACCGCCCCCAGCGGCAACATGGGGATATTCATAATGAAAGGAAACACGTTCAAAACTGCACTGTCTTTTCGTAGAAGTCCAAAAATTCGTTTGATATCCGACACCCCTATAATATCCTTTTTTCCTATATCCTTTTTCCCTGCAACCAGCAGCCATCGCCGAAAACAGGAAAGTATCCTCGCCGTCACCAGAATTAGCCCGACGTTTCAAGGCTTCCATAGGACTAGGACCCAAAGGTTGGAAAATTGGCACCATGTCCTTCTCCCAACCAGACGAAGACTTGAGAAACTTGCCAGCAACCGCTTCCCCACCGGCAGCAGCGATCAACGTATCCCATTCAGCCCTGCTAGGCAAATGCCAACCGCTAGGGCAAACGCCTTGAACATCTCCCGGCGGCAAAGTACACGCCTTGCCCCCCATTCCACTACATTCACTCTCCGGCTTGTCTAGCGCAGTCGATAACTTGTATAGCCTCCCATACTTGGCACAATTGCTCGAATCGTCATTATAACAGAAACTTGAATCCGTTTTGTAGTTCAAATTCTCCGCCATCCAAGTTTGCTTGCCTATTTTTACGGTCTTATAAGTTTGACCATCGCGAGGATCTGTCATAGTGCCTAAAGCGACTTTCGACGAGGATACCTTTGGCGAGAAATCATCAGTACATGCAAGCCAAAAAAGAGCAATCAAAAAAGAAAGAAGAAATTTCATAACACCATACAACGTCACTTTCGCACGACCTTCAAGGCAAAGCCGAATGACTTGCTATTAACGGTCACATCGTCTCTTGATTCATCATCGTTGAAACTGAATCCGAGCACCGCTTTTCCCTCAAATCCGACTGCGAAATGCTCCGTCACATCCCAAACGTTCCCTAGTTCAAACTTGAGAATCGTTTCCTGGTCGCTATAATCCACCCCATTAGCATCATGATCATATTGTTTAACGGACGAGCCGACAGCCGCACTTACAAAAACGCCACGAAATAAAGAAGTTTCCGATTTAATGGGATAAACCATTATTCCCAAAAGAAACGACGTATAGTACCGGGTTTCTTCCCTATTGCGATAGTCCTTATCCAAAGAGTAATACTTGCACTTTCTAGTCCCGCTAACGCGGAACCACCCCAAATCAATAAAAGGAATCAGCGTGACGGGAAGAAATTTCCTGAAGATGCTCGCACCCGCCTTAAAATCAACGTCAAAGCCCCACGCAGCAAACGACATTACGTCATAATGCAAGTTTTTGTCATAAACCATAACATCTTTTTCACGATCATAATAGAAGTTGTATCTTGAGGCTTTTTCGTAAGACGATTTTACATACGTCGCACCCGCAGAAAAATCAAAGTAAGGATAGACATAATCCGCAGCCCCTGCACAGGCAAAACCAGCCAAACACAAAACAAGAATTGCAAATCGTTTCATTACTTTACATCCCTAAAAATGGCGTAATTCACAAACTTGCCACAAGACGTATCCTCTGGAAAAATGAACGAGACAAGTTCATAATCCCAATTTGGAGGGAAACGACATTCATCAAGTTCCCTAAAGTCATAGAATATTTTTTGAGAAGGAGTTATCGGTATTTCATAAACCGGCAATGAAACACTCTTGTTATTGCAAAAGAACGCTATATTAACTTTAAGTACTCCCATTTCAGATGGAGTTTTTAAAGAATTCCAGTCAAAATGATAACAAGTAGATGAATACGACGCTGTAGAACAAGATGTCGAATCCGTCAAGGTCGAAAACACGCACAATTTCAGCGAATCCACTCCAGCAGGTTTTGTCGCCTCGATATTAACATCGTAATGGTGACCTTCATTAGAAAAATCATCGCCAAGGCAACCGCATAGCCACAGCAACGGGAGGATTAGAAAAACAAATGGATTGCGAAAGAGATGAATAATCATATACAAATTATATAAAAAAAAGCATTTGTTGGCCGAAAAATAATGTAAATATTCAGCAAGTCGGTAAAAAACGCTCCGAACGGTTCCATTTTTTTATTATTCTTCCATCATGCTCCAACTTTTCGAAGTGACAAAAGATTCCCCGTGGTTTCCGCAGGTGAAGACGTTGTACGAGTCGGCGTTTCCAGCCAACGAACGGATTCCGATAAAGCAGTTGATGGACAACAAAATTCAGCGGGATTTTTTCGCATTCGTTGATGACATCAACGGCACTCCCACATTCTGCGGGTTTTCAAATTCCATTTCACACGGCGACATTACGAACATTGTCTATTTCGCAGTTGTGCCAGAACTGCGTTGCCGTGGGTACGGCTCTCAAATTTTGCAGGCCATCCGCGAAAAACATCCAGACTCTCGCATCGTCGTCGATATCGAAGTCGAAGAGGATTCCAAAGATGCAGAAGAACTCGAACGCCGAAACCGCCGTCGCGATTTTTACTTACGCAATGGCTTTGAAGCCGCCGAGTTCAATTACAACTGGCAAGGCGAGCATTATCGATTGCTCACCGCAGGCGGAACCGTCACCGAGCAGGAATTCCGCGATTTCTGGAAAGAAGTTCTCAAGGATATTCCCGGAGCGAAGTATCCGTAGTTATATGATTTTTTCAATTGAATACAAGATATTAAAAACATCAATAAAGCGCAAAATTTAGCCTTCTTGCATTTCCTTCTTGTACATTTCTTCTATGTACGCAGGACCTTCACACCAAAGTTTTTGTTCTTCGTCATAAAGCTGACGAGCCGTGCGGGAACTCAAGAATTCCGGCATCAATTCCGTCGCAGAACGTCCCTGTTCGTGAGCTAGGTCCATCACCACCATAGAAATCAACATGTCTATGGCAGCTTCAATCCTCTCCTGCGTCACAGCCATACGCGTTCCTCTTTCTGAAAGTCAAGACAAAGGATTGACCGGCTTGTTCTAAAGCAGTATTGATTCTTGAGTCTTTCTGGAATTAAAAGAGAAATACACAAATCGTCCGCTTCTTTAGAGCCAACCGTACCGTAAGCGCCAAGCATATAGGCGGCAATAGTCAAGTTTGTTGCATCATTGGCAATTTTGCCACCAATGATATCGTACTTTTGGCATTCCAGAACAACGTCTTTGAACGACGATTTACGTCTGTGCCCCACCACACAATGGAGCCAAGAAACATCGGCGACGGGAAAATTTTTCTCAAGAATCTCGCCGTTTCTGCTAAAAAGAAACGACGACACAACACCAAACTTTTGATTTGGGTTTATATTCCCGCTATCAAGAGCATGACGAAGGCTTATCTTAGCAAACGACCGCGCCTGCTCAATATCCGTAGTCAGATAAAAGCCCTGTCCGAAGTCTTTGTACTTAGCACATTTAGCAAGATCGGGTTCATGGACCGCACAATAACGACCATGATAGAGAACTGTTCCATCAACTAATTCATTGACCAATGACCGCCCCCTTTTTCTCGAGGTATTGACGGACATCGTCCAAAACAGCAAAATCCCCTTCAATATGGAAAAGATCCCAGAACTTTTCGATATATGCATATATACCATACTTCTGGAACAAGGCGTTGACCGCCTGCATGGTCAGACGCCATTCCTGCGTCGCCAACCTGACAATCCTCGCCTGCATAAAGGTTATTTGAGTTTCCTTTCCCATATTACAAGTATAATATAGATTGATTGCATTGGATAATCAAGCTAAGATTCGTTTGAAACGCCAATTATAGTAGATTCCCCGAAAAAACGGCCCATAAGTAAGACTTATGCGAAGCATTTACGCTCCGCGCATTCTACCTATACCCGTAAATAGTAAAAGTTTGTTCTGCTTCGTTATACTCGTATGGAATACTGTGTTTCTGCAATATCTCTAGAATTAAAGACTTATGATCAATGGTCTGAATTTTATCCGGCACAAGCAACCCGATGTGTTCACGAACCGTCTCGACATACTTTATCTTCATCCATTCGATATCCGACAAGTCCAGAGTTTCACTCCCAAAGTTATAGTCTTCATCATAGTGCAAATCCCAGAAAACATTTGGTTCGGGTGCGGTTTCATTAAATAAAGTTTTATACTGAATACAGTCCCAAGTAGCTTTTTCCATGATGTCCTTCACCAATTCACGCCACTTGGTATTGTTCATATACGACACAAGACTTCTTTCTTCAATAAATGATTTTACCTGTTCGCGCAAGGTCTTTTTATTTTTGTATTTTCCGTCTTCTATATCATCTATAAGACGCTGTACAAATTTGAGATCATCAGGTTTTTCAAAGTGATACCATGGAGATAATCCCTGTTTATCTCGCATAACATAATAATATCCCAACCAATAATAAGAACTTTCGATAATAAAATGAATACCGCCTTTCCATTTGATGTCAAGTACCTTTTTCCAGCCAGTCTCATTTGTATTATCTATCGGCTGAATTTCTCCGCTTCTTGAATTAAGCTTTTTGTACAATGACTCGTAAAATAAGTCCTTATCAATTTGCATAACATTCCGCCAAAGGCAATTCTACTGTCATTATAAATATTTTGCTGGAGAACGTCAACTCCGTTAGAACTGTATGGATTTTCCTAACGGATGACCGCGGCTGCAACGTTGACGCTTTGCGTCTTACGTCAAAGCCGCTAGTCTATCAAATCGTTCTGGAATCTTGACAGATGCTCGAACGGCAAAATCTGACGACCACGGAACAATCCGCAGCCGTCGTTAATCAGCTGGTTGTTGATGGCCTTGAACATGTTCACGTCAATTTTCGCCAGTTCAAGTTCTTGCAACTTTGTAAGGCGTTCGTACGCCTCGTCAAAGTAAACACATTCGCCGCTCGGAATCTGGTCGTGCTTGGTACGCCTCGTCTCTTGCGTTTTTTCGTAACCAAAATGGTTCGCTTCGCCAATTTCGGCAAAATCGTCCATGTCCTTGGTGCGGAGCTGCACCTCCGTATAGCAACGAGCAAGGTTATCGTAAAACGTTATATGCAACGACTGGTAGCCAGAACTTCTGGGAGTCGCGACGGAATCATGGTAATACGGCTGAACAGACTCTTTCAGCAATTCACAATGCCCACCATCCGCATGCTTGGAAATTTCTGGCGTAAAGCCCCGTTCTTCCAAAAATTCGGGCAAGACATTTGCGATATCGTACAAATATTTTCGTTCAACTTCGCTCCGTTCTTCGCCTTTTTTGATATGGCAAACCGGCATAGAAATCACGATACGGTACGCAATCAAATCGCGGAAGTTCAGCTTGCTTTTGATTTCCGCTTCGGATGGGAACTTTCCGTTTTTCTGGTAATAGTTGTAAATAAATTCAAGGATGTAACCGTTAAATTTTTCTTCGGCGCGGACAAGTGACTTTATGCGACCTTTAAAGGTAAACGCAAGGAAGGGATATTCCCTTGTCATGAACTTGTAGAACTCTTTGATACGCTGAGACTGTGAAGTCAAGAAGTCGTTATGCTCCAAGAGTTCAATAATCTGAATCAGGAAATTTGAATGAGCAAGATCGACGCTGTTACGCGATTCTTTCGCACTGTTTCTGAGGTCATTCGAATATTGATGCAAAATTTTCAGCACCGTATTCCCGGAAAACAGATAGTCGTTCAAAGAGATCATTTTATTACTCCTGAAGCCATTTATTGACGGCTTACACGAAGTAATATAACAAAAGCATTTGCGGTTTCACGCAAAATAAGGTAAATTATGAAAAAATAAATTTTTTGCATTTCAAAATCTTACACTGAGCGTAAAAGAGGATTTCATGAAATGTAACGAATTACAAAAGACGAACAATTTCGAGCATTTAGGATAAAGTTTTATGAAAAATAGAGAACTCAGAATTCACGGCGTTTACAAGCATTTCAAAAACCGCTATTACATCGTCGAAGGTTTCGCGAAGCACTCCGAGACCGAAGAAGAATACGTCATCTACCGAGCCCTTTACGGTGACAATACGGTTTGGCTCCGTGAAAAGTCCATGTTTCTAAGCGAAGTCGATCACGAGAAATACCCAGACGTTCAACAGAAATACCGCTTTGAACTTGTGGACCTAAAATCAGTTGTTTAACAGCATAACTTTGCGTTTAAATTACATACTAAAAACGCATTTTAAGCGTTTTAGTATGTAATTGACAATTCGTTATTTTTCACATTACATACTAAAAATCAAATTTAAGGAATTTAGTATGTAATTTTTTTCTAAAAATGACTACTTTCAGGAGTTTTGAAGCAAAACATAGCCTCAAAAAGCGATTTTAACACTATTTTCGTCGTTTTTTCATTCATTTTTACATACTAAAACATCATTTTTGTAATTTAGTATGTGTTGCAACAAAATAACATACTTTAGTACCCAGATAACAGCATGTTCCATAAAAATTTTATTTTAGCATTCTTTGCATTCGCATCAATCGCCTGTGCCCAGACGATGAAAGAAGGCTTGTTCAACATGGTGTCGAAATGCTATAACGCATGGAAAACTGTAGAAGCGGATGCCAACGATGACGAAAATTTAAGGAATATGGGAATTCCATTCGGACATATAACGTACGACATTCCTAATGGCTATGTGGAAACATCAGGAGGAACGAGTTTGCCCCCCTCCATGGATGAATGCAATGCGAAAGCGGCGGCATTCAAGGATGCAAAAGGGAAATACACATACATCAAATACGAAGAAACGTCTTGCAATTATTATGAAGAATCTTCGGCTAGTAAAGACATCAAGGATGTTATGCCTGTAGGTTTCAGTCTTGATTCTTTTGTTGGCAATCATGTAGAAAAGCCAAGCACATCCTCATTTTTATTAGCATTTGATATCCCTAAAATTGGCACCGAAATGGATATTCATCTTAAAATACTGCCATTCGGTTTAGCCCCTAATGATGTAAACGGTCTCACATACAGAGCAACAGGGGAAATAAATAAGAAGTTCGGTCATGCGAGCTTTGAAGCAAGACGATGCTTTAGGGAGATTGCAACCCATGTCGATAACGCCACCCTTCTTTTGGCAGCAGAAGGAAAGTACGATAAAATACCGCCCCAGCAAAAGCAGATATTTGACAATACAATAAAAGAATTTGGCAATGGAAAAGTTTCTACAAAGAATATTCTTTTAATTGCCAATGATTTAAAGAAAATGTACGACATTTATTCGTCATTAGAATGTGTCCAGATGACGCTCAAATGGAATAAGCAAACGGCTAGATTTGAAATAAAGTCCAAAGGACCGAAGCCTCCTGCTTATAGCACTTTCAAGGAATTTTTGAAAAAAGGCGTAGAATTTGTTGGCGAAAGATGTTAGAAATCACTAAAGTTCACGAGAAAAAATTGGGGAAAAATTTTTCATTCGCATGAACAAATTTATTCTGAATTAGTTATATTAAATTCATGAACAAGAAAAAACTCATTACTTTGCTTTTGGCCATCGTCGGGATTCTCATGATTACGTTTTTCGTGAGGGACTGGCTAGTATTTTACAAGTGTGGTGCTGTCGAACAGTGCCTTGTCGAAAACAGCAACTACCAGAACATCGCGAAGTTCGCAGTCACCACCATCATGACGATTGTCGTGTTTTTCATTGGCAAGAACTGCCTTTGCACACGAGACCGCAACTTTTTGCAAGCGGGTTTCGCGATGGCTTTGTGTGCAGATTTCTGCCTGAAAATCATGCACAACTACACTCACGTTTTTGAGTATCGCGGCGATTACACGTTACTCGGCATCTGCTTTTTCATGGTAGTGCAAGCGCTGTTTATCTTCCGCCACACGCGCACAAGCGATACGGACAACAGCGCCCCATGGATTCTCTGCATTCCTTTCGCGGTCATGTTCATCACAAACGCACTTCACTTATTCAACGTTTTCGAAAGTTCGACCATCCCGATTATCGCGACTTATGCCGCATTCCTCTTCTGCTCGCTTTATGTTGCCTGCAAGGTTCCTCAAAAGGGGTACTTCCCGGCAAAGAACGCCAGGAACATCAAACGCGGCATGATTCTCTTTTTCTGCTGTGACGTATGCGTGGGCATTTCTCTTGCCACAGGCGAAGACCATAGCGTTCAAGAAATCGTCGCCACGGTTGCGAACAACTTCGTATGGTATTTCTACACGCCAGCCTTGATTCTACTCGGTCTCAGCGGATACAAGAGAAAAGAGTAAAATCAAGAAAGATTATACAAAAAGATCCCGGAACGGAGTCCGGGACAAACTGTATTAAAAATCAAGGGGTGGATTGTAAAAAATTAGGATTATATTTCACCCCCTTTGTCACTAGTGCATAAGCAGTCCTCAGAATCTGGTTGATCAAGGCAACAAAAATGACCTTCTT
>Ga0265300_10004526_pt1 | contig 11036 bp, 6 predicted proteins | sample AusTroGonzalo_MG_FD_193482 | JGI IMG/M metagenome (GOLD analysis project Ga0265300, IMG submission 193482) | Bovine rumen microbial communities from tropical cattle in Woodstock, Queensland, Australia - Gonzalo_03 | ecosystem: Host-associated > Mammals > Digestive system > Stomach > Rumen ... | reverse complement strand
TTATCGTGGCTGATGCCGTACGTTGTGTTTAAATTCCAGGCGAGTGCAACTGCCTCATGCTGCTTGTAAGGCGCAAACCATGCCTCCGTGTCTTTTGTGTACTGACCTGCCACATCATGGCAGTAATCCTGATACCCCGCCGTACGTGCCAGGATACTCAAGAGTTCCACTGTTTCACTGACTTCAACCTTAATTTGCGCATGCCCTATAACTGCAACAATTACAAGCAAAGCGGTAATGAGATACTTTTTCATTTTCTGTGTTGTGTTTGTTAGTATTTTGAATTCTGTTGCAAAGATATTACCCTTTTCATATATATCCTTATCAGTTTTGCTGACAAAATTATTTTTTGTATAGACGGTCAGTGGCAGGAAAAATACATTTTCAAAGGATTAATTCGTTACTTCGAGGCATTATTATCTTGTTTTTCAGAATACGGGCATCCACGGAATGCGTTAATCTCGATTTTCTGTATCGTAGAGGGAAGACAGACGTTCTTCAGGCTTGAACAGCCATCAAATGTGTGATATCCTATTACCTTCATACTCTCTGGAATGTTTATTGAAATAAGTTTCTTGCAGTTCCCGAAGGTGGAATATTCTGTTTTCTCCAACGGAGCCAGAATCTGAACGGTATATAGGTTATGGCATTCCTCAAAGGCGGCCTTCTCAAGCGATGTAAGCGACGATGGAATGACCACGTTATTTATCTCGTTGCAATATGCAAAAGCACGCCTACCGATTACTTTCAACCCTTCAGGCAACTTCAGCAGATGATTGGAGTATCTACCGTAGAAAGCTGCTTCATCAATTTCCTCAATAAAGGCAGGAATCTCCGAGGTTCTGCACCCCATTACGAGTGTCTTTCCGTCTTTAGAAAGGATGACGTTGGAACCTTCGGGCGACATGTAGTTAGGATTCTTGGGGTCAACAGATATTTCGTCAATCTCTTTACAACCGGCAAATGCCCATCCTGAAAACTCCACTAAAGTCTTGGGAATTCTCAGTGAATGGATGTTGATATCATTAAAGCAACTTATGCCAAGACGTTTGATGTCCTTGGTGATGACGGTCGTCTTGCAGGCAGCCACAAGCGTTGAGTCGGATTTCCTAACAATGCCGTTGCAATGCGAACGGGAGTCGTAGGTTGGATTATCCTTATCAACGACAATTGATGAAAGCTGATGGCAGCCTTCAAAAATATCTCCGCTTAACTCTTTAACGTTCTTAGGGATAAAGATGGACTTTAGCGAAATGCAATTAGCAAAGGCTCCGCTATATATCTCCTCGAGCGATTCTGGGAGAATCACCTCCTTTAGGTTGGTGCAACCGCTGAAGGCTCCAAAACCAATCTTTTTTACACCCTCGGGAATCACTATTCGCTCCAAAGACTGGCATCCACAGAAAGCATCTTCTTCGATTTCCTCGACAAAAGCAGGTATCTTACTGGTGGAACAACCTGCAAGAAGAACCATTCTATCCCACCCCTCATCATCTGTAATAGCATTACTGCCTTCTGGCGAAATCCAACTGCCCCCTGGATTCATCAGAATCTCATTAAGATTGTTGCTTTCATAAAACAGATTCCTTCCCAAGCCGTTCAGCGTTGACGGCAGTTTTACAGACTTCAGATTCGGCATAAGAGCGAATGCATAGCTATCGAGTTTCTCGATACCATCTTCCACGATTACCTTCTCCACCGTATGCAAGCCTGCAAAGGCCTCCTTACCAATGCGTACCACATTGTAGGTCTTGCCGTCGTGAATTACAGCATTTGCAATCAGTAGTGGCTGTTCTGGGATAAAACAACTGGGTGATTCAAAACCACATATCATCACGTCAATACTATCGTGCCTTCCCAAATAGTGACCGCACGCAGCCGGAAGTACGGAGGAATAAACTAAACCGTTTTCTGTGAAATGAACTTTCTCGTAAGCTTTCACAAATATTGACATCAACAAGAAAACCGAAAAAAATAATGCTTTACTTTTCATTTTACTCATGTGTTTTTATTAGATTTGTGTATTTTTCCGTAACAAAGATAAGATTATATGAGATAAATACCAAATAATACACAAACTTAATTTTATATACTCTTCGCATTATCGTTTTTTTGCACTACCTTTGCATTCCCAAAACCGATTACAAATAAAATACAACAAAATAACGTGTTTTTTTGACTATGCTTAAAATTCTTTTATCATTGATAGCTCTGCCAATGATGGTGGCAGCTGAGACCATCGACGTTACCAGCATCCGTTTAGCTGGCCCATATCCTATGGCAAAACCATTTATGACAGATTCTCTGGATGCGGAGGGAAAGAAAATTGATTTAGATGAACTTTACATGGAAACAACCCCTCTCCAACTCCCCCGAGGAGGAGAGAATACGCCCCTTCAAACTTCCCCAACGGGAGGCTTTGTACTTTCCCCATCGGGAGAGGCGGAAGGGGGTTGTTATCTTGCCGCCTTCACCATACAGAATACAGGGTTTGCCAAGGGAAAGGTGAATGTAAAGTGCGAGAGCAAAAACAAGCTCTATATCGACGGAAATGAGCAAGGACCTGACTTTGAGTTGGTTCCGGGCAGACACGAGGTAAGCATCAAGTTGCTCGTTAAGCCCTCCCCCTCGGGGGAGACGGAGAGGGGTTCCGACACACTACGCGTTAGTGTAGAAACTGAACAGACCATAGAAATCAACCCTGATGGCAATAGATACTGGACGAACGCTGATATGATGCATGGAGAACGTATCAGCAGTGTTGATCTATCCAGCAGCGCAAAATATGCACGCATCCGCAAGAGCATAACTTACAAAGGCGGAGAGACAGGGAGCAAGGAAATATTCATAGATCTGACAACTGGCAAGGAGTTCACTTTGGATGGCTTCCAGTACTGGCTTCCCAAGGGTGACCGCTATGTGCGTTGCTATCGCGAGAAGGAAGGAACTTGGTGCTACGAGACAGTTGACCCTAAGACAGGCGAAAAGACACCCATTGGCAAATATACAGGCAAAGGACATGCCTACCTGACACGTGACCTGAAGAAGTTCCTGGTATCCTACGAAGAGAAGGTGCCTGAGGAGAAGAATAAGGATGTACATCAGATTCTGGAGCCTGATGATCGTCAGCCAGGCTGGCGCAATCGTCGCAACTACTCGCTCTACGATATAGAGACGGGCATCACAACACCCATCACCAAGGGTGCAAAGAATGTCTATGTTACACCGAACAAGGACGCAAGCCGTTACCTTATCTCCATCCATACGGACGACTTAACGGAACGTCCCTTTAGCTTTACCGACCTGATTCTGCTGGATGCTGCAACAGGAAAGGCAGACACACTGGTCAAGCACGATGGCTTCATAGGCTCGTACACCTTCTCGCCAGATGAGAGATATATAGCCCTGACGGGTAGCCCTGAGGCCTTAGAAGGCATCGGAAATACATTGCCCCAAGGTGTTACTCCCGGTAGCTACGAATACGAACTGTTCATCATCGACCTGCAGACAAAGGAGGCTCGTTGCCTGACACGCGACTTCGACCCTTCCGTAACATCATACCAATGGTCAGAACAGGACGGTATGATTTATGCCCTCTGCGAGAACCGCGACCAGCAAAACATTTATCGCATTAACCCCAAGAGTGGAAAGACGGAGCAGCTTTCTCTCTCTGAACCTTATATATATGGCAGCTACAGCCTAGCCGAAGAGAAACCCTTCCTGGCTTACATTGGCGAGAGCAGCATGAGCACAGACCGTTGCTGGCTACGCGACCTAAAGACAGGAAAGGAACGATTGCTGTGCGACCTGAACCCAACCAGACTGAAAGATATCCAACTGGGCAAATGCTACGACTGGAACTTTAAGGCTGAACGAGGTGACAGCATCTATGGTTGCTACTATCTGCCTCCCTTCTTTGACGAGACAAAACAATACCCCATGTTGGTTTATTACTACGGCGGTTGCTCGCCTGTGGGACGATTGCTGGACAGCTACTACAACTATCAGGAATGGGCAGCAATGGGCTATGTGGTCTATGTAATCCAGCCATCAGGCTGTAGCGGCTTTGGTCAGGAGTTTGCCTCACGACACGTGAATGCCTACGGAGATTACACATCCGACGATATCATCCAGGGTACCAAGCAGTTCTGCAAGGAGCACCCCTTTGTAAACGAGAAAAAGATAGGTTGTATGGGTGCCAGCTATGGCGGTTTTATGACTATGTACCTGCAGACACAGACAGACATCTTTGCCGCCGCTATGAGTCATGCCGGCATCAGTAACCCTGCCAGCTACTGGGGCTTTGGCTACTGGGGATATTCGTATAGCACAACTTCAGCCGCTCACTCCTACCCTTGGAACAATATGGAGTTGTATAGCGGCCATGCTCCTCTCTTTAATGCCGACAAAGTTAAAACGCCCATCCTCTTCATGCATGGTGGAGCAGATACTAATGTGCCCATCAATGAGAGTATTCAGATGTTTACAGCCCTGAAGATTCTGGGTAAGGAAACAGCCTTCATAACCGTTGAGGGCGAGAACCATCACATCCTGAACTATAACAAGCGTATCCGTTGGCACGACAGTATCATGGCTTGGTTTGCCCGTTGGCTACAAGACGATCCCACATGGTGGAACACAATGTACCCTGCAAAGAATCTATAGCCAATGATATACCCACAGCATTTCGAGCAGAAGATAGGATTCTCTGAGATTCGCCAACTCCTCATGGGGCATTGTCTCAGTACGCTGGGTCGTAACCGTGTAGAGCAGATGACATTCCTCACCAAAGTCGAGGAAATCCGTCTCCTGCACCAACAGACAACCGAGTTCCGTCGTATCATAGCAGAGGTCTCTGAATTACCGGAACAGGACTTCTACGACCTGCGTCCTACCATCCAACGCATACGTATCGACGGTGTACATCTCGATGAGAAGGAGCTACACAATCTCTATCTCTCCCTGCGCACCCTACACTCATGGATTGAGATTCTACGTAGCGAAGAGGAAGGAGACCAACCCAGTTATCCAGCCCTTCACAAACTGACAGAAGGCGTGTTTACCTTTCATGCTGTTACCAAAAGGGCAGAACAGATTCTGGACCGATACGGACGAATCCGTGACGACGCCACACCAGAGCTGGCTGCCATACGCCATGAGTTGCGACGTCAGGAAGGCAGCGTCAGCCGTACCCTTAACAAGATTCTCAAAGCAGCACAGGCTGAGGGATGGGTAGACAAGGATGTAGCCCCCACCCTGCGCGACGGACGACTTGTCATCCCTGCCGCTCCTGCCATGAAGCGCAAGCTAAAGGGTATCATTCACGACGAGAGTTCTACAGGAAAGACTGTCTTCATCGAACCTGCAGAAGTCGTGGAGGTCAATAACCACATACGCGAGCTGGAGGCTGAAGAAAAACGCGAGGTCATCCGTATCCTCAAGGATTTCACAGAGCTCCTGCGCCCCAACATACCAGAGTTGGTTCGTGGCTATGAGTTCCTGGCAGACGTCGAGTTCGTCCGCGCCAAAGCTCATCTGGCAGAACAGATAGGTGGCACCTCGCCTCAGATAGAGAAGAATCCGCTCATAGACTGGACGCTGGCTCAGCATCCGCTCCTGGCTCTGAACCTCAGAAAACAGGGCAAGAAAATCGTTCCGTTGGAGATTGAGTTAAATAAGAAACAGCGCATCCTCATCATCAGCGGTCCCAATGCGGGTGGCAAGAGTGTCTGCCTGAAGACCGTTGGATTACTGCAATATATGTTGCAATGCGGATTGGCTGTACCCATGGGCGAAAACTCCAAATGCGGCATCTTCCAGAGTATCTTTATTGATATCGGCGATGAACAAAGCATAGAGGACGACCTCAGTACCTATAGCAGCCACCTGCTCAACATGAAGAATATGATGCGTGGGTGTAATACGCACAGCCTGTTGCTCATAGACGAGTTCGGAGGCGGAACAGAGCCCACCATTGGCGGTGCCATTGCCGAGGCTGTCCTCCGCCGATTCGTCAAACAGGGAGCCTATGGCGTCATCACCACACACTACCAGAATCTGAAGCACTTTGCCGAAGATACCCCAGGCGTGGTAAACGGCGCCATGCTTTACGACCGGCATAGAATGGAAGCGCTCTTCCAACTTCAGACAGGCAACCCCGGCAGCAGTTTTCCGTTGAGATAGCGCGTAAGATTGGCATTCCTGAAGAAGTCATTGCCGATGCCACTGAGATCGTGGGTCAGGACTACGTGAATGCCGACAAATACCTATTGGATATCACACGAGACAAACGCTACTGGGAAGGCAAGCGTCAGACTATTCATTCGCAGGAGAAGCAGATGGAGAGTACCATCCAGCGCTACGAGAATGAGATGACCGACCTGAAGGAAAAACGTAAGGAAATCATCCGTGAGGCCAAAAAACAGGCAGAGCAGATCCTGCTGGATAGCAATGCCATTGTAGAGAAGACCATACGCGAGATTAAGGAAGCACAAGCCGAGAAGACCCGTACACGTAAGGCCCGTCAGGAGATGGACGAGTTCCGTGCACGCCTCGAGGAAGAACAGCGTCATGAGCACGACGAGATGATTGAACGCAAAATCCGTCAGATTCAGGAGCGACGCAAACGTAAGGCAGAACGCAAGGAACAGAAGAAGAACGAGGTTCCCACTGCCGCAGCAAACAACACTACGGTCACTCCAGCTAAACCTGTTCCACAGGCATTACAGAAAGGTGACAGCGTAAGATTGAAGGGACAAACCACAGTTGGCACTATAGAAGAAACCGATGGCAAGAAGGCCATTGTAACCTTTGGCATTATGCGAACCACAGTGGAAGTTTCGAAGTTGGAACGTGCCAAGAACTCAGGCAAGGAGAAAACGCAGGCAACAGTTGTTTCCTTTGTTAGCCGAGAGACGCAGAATCAGGTCAGGGAGAAGCACCTGAACTTTCATCAGGACATAGATGTACGTGGTATGCGTGGCGACGAGGCCCTGCAGGTGGTAATGCATTTCATAGATGATGCCATACTGGTAGGTGCCGGCAGGGTGCGTATTTTGCACGGAACGGGAACTGGTGCCCTGCGACAACTGATACGTCAGTACCTGAATACCGTATCCGGTGTCACCTCTGCACATGACGAGCATGTACAGTTTGGCGGTGCCGGCATTACCGTAGTTGAGTTGGCTTAGATGTCTGTCGTAAAGGCGTTCACAGCATCAATAACACGCCTTACCTGATCATTTGTCATTACAGGCGAGATCGGAAGGGACAGGATTTCCTGATGTATCCGTTCTGAAATACGGAATTTCTGTCCGTTCCACTCCTTGTATGCCTTCTGCTGATGAGGCGGTATGGGATAATGAACCACCGTCTGGATGTCCTTCTGCTTTAGGAAAGCGGCCAGTTCGTCACGCTTAGGACATCTTACGGGGTAGATATGATAGACATTCTCCTCTGCATTCTCAGCCACAAGGGGTTTGGTTATTAAAGGGTTCTCAATACCTTGGTCATACATAGCGGCAATCTCACGGCGACGTTCATTGTCATTATCCAGACAAGGCAGCTTCACACACAGCACAGCAGCCTGAATCTCATCCATCCGGCTATTATGACCCTTATACTCATTCACATACTTCTTTGCACTGCCATAGTTGGCCATTGTTCTTACAATGCGTGCCAATTCAGCATCGTTGGTCGTCACGCAACCGGCATCTCCCAGAGCACCTAAGTTCTTGCCCGGATAGAAGCTGACACCCGCTGCATCGCACAGGTTACCTGCCACCTTGCCCTTATAGCGTACACCATGAGCCTGTGCCACATCCTCTATCACCTTCAGCCCATGCTTCCTGGCAATAGTGTTAATGGCATCCATATCACAGACCCTTCCATACAGATGGACGGGCAGGATGGCCCTTGTCTTGTCTGTTATCAAGGGTTCTATCAGCGTAGCATCTATCAGATAGTCGTTCAGATGAGGCTCACACAGCACAGGCTTCATGCCGGCATAGCTGACTGCCAGAATCGTAGCGATATATGTATTCGAGGGGACAATCACCTCATCGCCGTCCTGCCATCCCAACATCTCCCTGTAGGCTTTCAGAATCAGTGCCAAGGCTTCCAATCCATTGCCGACCGGCACGCAATATTCACATCCGCAGTATTTGGCAAACAGTTTGGCAAAGCGCTCGTTCTCTTTTCCCAGCAGATACCAGCCACTTCGAACCACACGTGTCACCTCGCTGCTCAGTTCTGGCTCGAACTTTTCGTTAACCAACTTCAAGTCCAGGTATTTAACCGTCTCGCTCTGTGTGCTACGTACATTGCCGGCCATCTTGTCAATCTGCGAGTTCCGCAAGTCAACCTCGTAAGTATCATAGCAGACAGCCCTTCCTCCGAATCCTTCCTTCTGGAATATCAGCCCCTCGTTCAGGAATTTACCGTCATTCTCGTTGCTGGTTCCCATATCCAGATACTCAAACTGCTTGTAGCGTTCGTTTATCAGATGCTTGAACAACAGGTCAACGGCACCAAAGGCCCTACCCTCATCGCCTGAGGCTATATACTGGACATGTGCCACCTGACGGCTCTCGAATATCACCGTACCGGCAACTATGCGGTCCTCGTGTCGTACCACATATACCTTTATATTCTTGGGAAAGAGACGCATCAGACGCTGAATCTCATGGAACGTATGCACAGGCTTGCTGTTATGGTGTACCATCAGGACATCCTCCAGCAAGTCCCAGAACTCCTTCAACCCTACCTCATCATTTTCAGAAACATGGTCAAGATAGCAGCCGTGGTCAACGGCTTTCTTGGCCTGACGCATACGCAGGGTACGCATCTTCAGGGTATTACGCTGGTTAATGGCCGTGCTGACCAGCCTTCTTGTCAGCTGTGCACCTGCACGGAACAGCGCATACAGATCCTCGTCGCTGGGAATGGCACTATAAATATAAGGTATAGGCTTATAGAACACCTTCAGCGCCTGCATATAGTCGCGATAATAGCAGAGAATCTCCTGCATGATAGTCGTAACCTCCATCTGCGTCACCTCAGGCAACACTATCAGACCGCCGTATGTAAGACCCTGATGTGAATACACACACTTGGTATGCTCATCATAGTTGGCAGGAAATACAGCCACCAGGTCCTTGGTAGTCATGTGACTCTCCTTGTACTCATCATCCGGCGATACACCGTCGTATATCAAGAGTGAACAGTCAAAGAAACGGTCACTATGGTAATCCATGAAGTTACGCTGCAACAGGAATGTACCGTTCTTGGAAGCCTGCACAAAAGCATCCCATGTTTCTTTCCTATTTATAGAATAAGGTATTATTGTCATATTTTCAAAATGAAGAATGAAGAGTTATGAATTAAGATTTCGTAAACCGCTAACCAATTCTACGAATTCCTCATAATCATGAATATAATCTTCAACACTATAGGGTTCAGAAGCCAAGCTTACGCAAGCAGCGTCTGGGGTAAAATCATACAGCTTGCACCATACCAAGGGCGGAATCAGTATACCCACATGCGGGTCGTCCATCTCCAGCACAACCTGAATTTCCCCATCGTCCACCTCCATCTTGAAACTACCTCCTAGTGGGAATATTACCATCTGGCACGTTCTGTGAGCATGATTGCCTCTTACGTGTCCGTCTTTTATATTATAGGTCCAGAATACGCGCTCAATCTTGAAGGGAATGTGCTTCTCACATTCACCGAAAGCCAACGAGCCGCGCTTGTCATCAATCAGGGGTAATTCTATCAATTTACACCCTTTCGGAATCTTATTCTGTTTATTATTTACCATTCCTTCCATAATTTATGGACAAAATTACGAATAAGTGAGCGGAATACAAAAGAAAATCAAATTTTTCTTTTTATTCCCGAACGTGAGTAACTTCGAGACAACAATCTCAAAATTACGAATAAGTGAGCGGAATACAAAAGAAAATCAAATTTTTATTTTTATTCCCAAACGTGAGTAACTTCGAGACAACAGTCTCAAAATTACGAATAAGTGAGCGGAATACATAATAAATAAGGTATATTATCCCCGAACGAGAGCAACTTCAAGAAATTTTCCCAAAAGTACAAAAAAATTCTTGAAAGTGCTTGCGAGATTCAGAAAAAAGCTATACCTTTGCATCGCATTTGAGAAAAAGAGCTGGATAACGGTTCTAAAACGGGATGCCGGAAGGAAGTTTGGGTGAGTGGCTGAAACCACCAGTTTGCTAAACTGACGTGCGGGTTACCGTACCGGGGGTTCGAATCCCCCAGCTTCCGCCAGAGAACCTCTCAAATTGCATATGGCGCTTTCGTCTAGCGGCTAGGACACATGCCTCTCACGCATGGAACACGGGTTCGATTCCCGTAGGCGCTACAAAATTTGAAAAACAGGAGAAATAGAGCGTAACATCAACAACGATGCGACGCTCTTTTTCTTTTTATATGACATCTGAAAGCAAAGAAGGGAGAAAAATATGAATATACTTATCTTATCCGGAAGTCCACGCAAGGGTGGCAACACAGACTTACTTGCCGAAGCATTTACACAGGGAGCAGCAGAACATCACAACGTAGAGATTCTACACGTACGCGATTACAAGGTAAACCCATGCATGGGATGCAACGCGTGTTTTAAAAACAAAAGCAACACATGTACTCAGAAAGACGATATGACCGCCATCTACGACAAGTTGGCAAGAGCAGACATGCTTGTCATTGCATCACCCGTCTATTTCTACAGCATCAGCGCACAGTTGAAAGCCGTCATCGACAGATTACATAACCCCATACGGGACAGCTTCCATATCAAGAAGACGGCATTGCTGCTCGTGGGTGCAGCATCACTTCCAGAGTTATTCGACGCCATTCTGGCAGAATACAGGCTCTGCCTGAACTTCTTCAATATAGAGGATGCCGGCAAGGTGTTAGTAAGAGGTGCCAAGGAAAAAGGCGACGTCAAGAACACCAACGCACTGGCCGAAGCTTACGAAATCGGACATACCGTATAAAAAAACTAC
>Ga0265300_10004525_pt1 | contig 11037 bp, 9 predicted proteins | sample AusTroGonzalo_MG_FD_193482 | JGI IMG/M metagenome (GOLD analysis project Ga0265300, IMG submission 193482) | Bovine rumen microbial communities from tropical cattle in Woodstock, Queensland, Australia - Gonzalo_03 | ecosystem: Host-associated > Mammals > Digestive system > Stomach > Rumen ... | reverse complement strand
ATTAACATCCGCTGTGATAGTTCCTTTCTTGGTTGTAACAGTGTAGGTAGCGGCCAGATCGCCATAGTTGCTGGTTGCTTCACATTTAACTGAGATAGTGGCACTGCCTTCGCCTTTGTATGTAACAGTACCGGTTGAACCGTTCATAGATACAGTTGCAACACTTTCTTTGTTCGATGCTGCGCTTAATGTTCCACCAGTAGTGCAGTTTGCAGTAAATGTAGTGGTTGTTGTTGGATATGTGATTGTGCCACTGGTTGGGGTAACTGTTAACTTACCGCCACTTGTGTTTTGGGTAACAGAACAATTAAATTCACCAGTTTTTGATGTATAATTATTCGCTGTAATTCTGTAAGATATTGTTGTGCTGTCTTCAACATTTGTAATAGTTGGAACTGTTGTTGAATAATTTCCATTTGGTTTTTTATATTCCACAGTAGCACCGGTTGGGACAACAGATGAAACCCCAGCACAAGACAAAGGATGGGTACTGTCATATATTTGTGTTACATCATTAACAGTTGCTGTAATTGTGCCCAGTTGATTTGTGATCTTATATGCTTTGGATGATTGAGCATAATTATCTGTGGCGGCACAGGTTACAACAATGTTTGTTTCGCCAGCTTGTTTATATGTCACAGTTACTGTACCACCGCTGATTGAAGCGTTTGCGACACTGGTATTTGCACTGGCAACAGATAATGTACCACCACTGTTGCATGTTGCTGTGAATTTTCTGGTTGTTGTTGGGTATACCATTACGCCACTGTTTTCACTGAAGCCGATAACAGATTCACCAGCACTGGTTATAGAGCAAGAGAACACACCTTCTTTTGTTTCATAATTATCCGCTGTAATTTGATAATAAATAGTCTTGCTGTCTGAAACATTTGTAACAGTTGGAACAGTCGTTGAATAACTGCCATTTTGTGACGTTTTATATTTTACAGTAGCACCATCTGGTTTGACACTTGATACACCATTACATGTTAAAGGTTTTGTATCAAATGGTTTCGATGGACTGGATATAGAAGCATTGATTGTGCCTTTGTTTACTGTCAATTGATATTCTACAGATGCGGCAGCATAATTAGATGTAGCGGCACTGGTAACCGTGATAGTGGCAGAACCTGTTGCCACAGGGGTTATAATAACCTTGCTACCTTTGACAACTGCGGTAGCGACACCTGTTTTATTGCTTTTTGCACTTAATGTACCATTGCTGATATTTTTTGTTACTTCAATGGTTTTGTCATTTGGGAATTCGGTGTTGCCACTGTATGAATTTAATTCCAAAGAATTGCCACCGGTGCCCATAGTACATTTATAGTTGCCAAAGAATTCTTCGTAATCGTCCGCAATTATTTTATAGAATACACTTATAGAACCTGTATCTGTCAGGGTAGGTGCACTCGAAGAATATGTTCCGTTTGATGAGGAAGCATATTTGACAGTGAATGATGATACGTCTTTAATATTAAATGTATTAGCACAACTTTGTGCGGAACCAGAATATGTTAAGTATTTATCGTCTACTTCTGGTTTTAATGTACCTTTTTGGGTAACGATGTTATAAGTTGCCTCTGATTCATCATAATTGTTAGTTTTATCACACATAACACGAATTGTTGTTTCACCAGCAGATTCATATGTTACGGTTACAGTACCATTGTGGATAGTGGCTGTTGCGATAGATTTATCATCACTTTTAACAGTCATATCACCACCACTGTTACATGTTGCAGTGAATGAAGTGGTGGTTTCAGGATATGTGATTGTCCCGCTGTATTCGCTTAAAGTTATTGAGCTGTTTCCACCTTTTGACATGATGCATTTATAACTGCCGGTCTTGTCTTCGTAGTTATCGGCGGTAATTTTATAATATACATTAATGTCGCCTGTGTTTGTCAATGTAGGTGCTTGGTTTGAATATGTACCATTTTGTGAAGTGCTGTATGTTACATTGGCACCAACTGGTGATTTGACGGACACATTTGCACAACTTTGCGCTGAACCAGAATAAGTTAATGTTTTGTTCTGGGCTGTTGCTTCGATTACACCTCGTTTGACGGTCAATGTGTATGTTGCATTGGCAGATAAATAACCATTATATTCAGGACAATCCACTGTTATGTAAGCAGTTCCTGATTTGGTATATGTCAAAGTAACAGTGTCTTTGTCAACATTGGCAGATGCAACATCTGGATTCGAATTTTTTATAGAGAATGTACCACCGCTTAAACAAGATGCAGTGAATGATGTAGTTGTTGTTGGATATGTTATTGTTCCGCTGGAAGCACTTAATACCACACCACCGTCTTGACCACCTGTCAATGTGCATTGATAACGACCTGTTAAATCTGTATAATTTTCGGCTGAAACTTGGTAAAAGACAGTAACAGATGCGGCGTCTTTCAGTACAGGAGCACTGCTGTATGGGCCTCCTTCTACTAAACTATAACCAACTTTTGCACCTGTAGCTGGGTTTTTTACACGTACATTAGCACAACTTTGTTCGCTTCCGTTATATTCCAATACTAAATCTGACGCATTAACAACAATATTTGCCCCGTTTATTTGCAGACTATATGTAGCAACAGCAACATTGTAACTGCCTCTGGCGGCACTTCTGATATAGACAGCAACCTTACCTTTGGATACAGGTTTAACTGTAACAATACTGCCACTGATTGAAGCAGTAGCAATCTTTGGATTGCTGGTTTGTACAGTCAATTCCCCATTAGAAGTGTTTTCTGTAACATAAAATGTTGCTGCGGTTGGGTATGTGGTTATACCGCTGTATGCGCTTAATGATATGCCATAAGAATGTGGGTCATCAGGTTCGTCTGGTTCACCAGGTTCATCAGGTTCGTCTGGTTCTTCTGGCATTTCTGTACAATAAAATTTTCCAGTTTTCTGATCAATAGCGATCATTTCGTCATTAGCACAAACTATATCATCGTCATCTTCGTCGTTTTCGGTTTTGCACATTGCAGAAAATGGAGAAAAAGATAAACGATCACTCATACCATTTGCACATTCAAAGCAGTGGAATATACGGTCTTGTAAATGGTCTTTGTCCAAGAATTTTTCTACATTTAAAATAATATCACTGTTTTGGAAAGATTCGTCCGCGGTACTGGTATTAACTGCATATTGGGTACGGCCAGGGGCAAATCCAAAATAAACCCCACGTTTTTCGCCTTTGCAATCTGCCAAAGGCACATTTCTGTCATTATAACATTCGCCCAAACTAAGTTTTGAAGCGTCTGGGCTGCAATAAATAGTGCAAGTAGATTCATCCAACACGCGTTTTTCACAATTATTACAATTGATGGTTCTGATACGGGCTGTTGGGGCAGCAGAATCCAAAGTTGAGTGTAATCTTAAAGAAAATTGAGACAAATCACATTCTGTATCATCAGAGTTTTCAACTTCGATACATTCCCATGCCTCTAATTTGTGATTATATTGTAATGTTGTGTTACCTGTACATATTTTGCTTGTAGGATCTACACAATAATAAGAATTATCACTTTCATCTATTAATAAGATTTTACCAGCTTCGCATAAACCTGTTTGATCTACACATTTTTTCTGATCTTCATCCCATACTTCGTTACCTGTGCAAACCTCTATTTCAACATCGTCACAGACCTTACCAAATATTGTGAAACGACAATCGTCATCGTCACCTGGATCTGGCTGGCTGGGGTCAAATGCTTGGACAGAATTTTGGATAATATATGCAATTTGACCGTTTTCTAATTCTGCACCTTTTATAACAGATTCTGGAATCAGTTTTTTACCAATAGAATTAGCCGCAATAACATTTGGATCTATGAATAAACCCAAAGTTCCAAAATCTTGGCGGGTTTTATCAATAATTCTAAATGCGTCTTTGTATTGAGAATGATCTATTTTATAGCTGGTTGTGATGATGAAATCGTAGTAGGGGTCCACCGAACAATTGGACAATTCAAATTTTTCATCAGTACAAACTTCTGTGCTGTTGATTTTATAGCGTTTTACGCATTCGTCATTAAAGGGGGCGTTATTGATAAACGCGTTTTGTTTAGCCACAACGCAGTCAACCAAAGACCGCATTTCAGAGTTTTGGTGTTCATATTGAACTTCGTCATAACCCAGGTTTTGTGAGGGACTGGAAATCATATAATATCCAATCATAAAAAACATAGATAAAAATAATAAAAAAATATTCATCATTCCCCCTTGCGATTCGTAAAAACTATAGCTAATATAAAAATGTAGTTCAACAGGAAATGTCATGAAAAAAATATTTTTAATAATGATGTCTTTAATTGTGTCAGCTTGCAGCTTCAAACCGATCTTTTCTGGCACTGATACAGACGTTTATGTTGCCCCAATTAGTGGTATTACGGGTATAGAATTGCGTAATGCATTGAATACTAATTTTGGTGGCATACATGAACAGGGTGCAAAATATACATTGACGGTAAATTTAAAAGATCCTGTAACCCAGTACAAGGCTTTCGAGATAACAGGCGATGCTACATGGCAAGAAGTTAATTTAAGTGCGTCCTATGTTTTGAAACAAGGCGATAAAGAAATAGCCAAAGGAACCGAAAAGGCAGCAGAAAGTTATACTTTTGTAAGATATTTGGTCGCATCAAATGCATCTTATAATAATGCTGTGATGAATACGATTCAGGTGTTGGCTGAAAAAATAAGTACGCGTGTTATCGCAGAGATAGAAAAAAGCAAGATTGATTAAAAATTATGAAGTGGAAAGAATCTGATTTTAATTCTGGGATAGCAAATATTAACGCCGTGTTAATATATGGTCCTGACGCTGGGTTGGTTGATGAATTATGCGACAAGGCCATTGAAAAACTGGAAATTGAAAAAGATAATTTATTAGCAATCGATGCCGACGAATTACGTGATAAACAAGATGCTGTATTTGCAGAAAGTTGCAGTCCATCCATGTTCGGTGGTCGCAAAGCCGTAATAATATCGGGGGCAGGCGATGGGGACAGTAAAATAATATCTGAATTGGTATCCAGTTCGTCTTTGTGTGCAACTGTCATTGTAACTGCTGGCGATTTGCGTGCAGGATCTTTGCGTAAATTGTTTGAAGACGGTAAAGACATAGCGACTGTGGCATGTTATACAGATGATGCCAAGACATTAGAAGCTTTGATTCGCAAGGAATTATCTGCCCAATCTGGAATTAACCAGATAACACCTGATGCTATGTCTTATATGTTGTCTCATTTTGGTGGGGATCGTGGAATTACACGCAGTTTTTTACAAAAGATAGCGATATACGTTTCTGATAAACATGTTGTAGATTTGGAAGATGTTGAAAAATGTTTGCCTGACACATCTGCGTCCAGTGCAGATGATTATATGTATTCATTAACTGCGGGGCATATAAATCAAACTATGGTTGCGTTGGATCGGTTAATTTATGCAGGTGCAGATGCAAATATGTTGGTGCGTATGTTATATATTCATTTTACCAGATTATTAACTGCGGTTGTTGATGGTCAATTACCAAAACTGTTTTGGAAAGTCCAAGATAAATTTAATATGGCTATGAAAATATGGCCGGCGGATGAGATATCAAATGTTTTATCTAAATTAAATGATTTAGAAAAATCATGCAGAACAAACGGTTATCAGCCAGAAATTTTAATTCGCGATTTTTCGTTAAAATTGTCTGTGCGTGCTGCAAAATTGGCATTAAAACGAAGGAAATAAAAAATGTTAGCATCTGTTTATGCCCCAAAAGATTTTAAAAGATTACGCGTATCTGGTGATTTAGTCGCGCGTTGTTTTGATTTTATTACCCCACATATTGTTGCGGGAATATCAACCGGTGAAATAGATAGATTGGTTGCCCAGTTTTTAAAGGAAAATGGTGCACGGTCTTCCGATTTGGGGTATATGGGATATCCAAAAAGTATTTGTACATCGGTGAATGATGTTATTGTGCATGGTATTCCCAGTGATGATGTAATTTTGAAAGATGGTGATATAGTTAATGTTGATTTGACTGCTGAATATCATGGGTTTCATGGCGATGCATCGCGTATGTTTATGATTGGTAATGTATCAAACAAAGCACGCGAATTGGTTCAAACATGTCAAGATGCGTTAAATGCCGCTATATCAATTTGTGCGCCGGGTGTCCCGTTGTCTGAAATTGGTAAAACCATAGAAGCTGTTGTAAAACCGCATGGTTTTTCTATATCACGTGATTTTGTTGGACATGGTATTGGCAAAGTTATGCATGATGATCCACAAATTTATCATTTTTATGACAAGATGTGGGACAAGGTTAAAATGGTTCCGGGGTTGGTGTTTACAATTGAACCTATGATAAACACAGGTCGTCCGGAATGCAAAATCGATCCTGATGGTTGGACTGCACGTACTGTGGACGGCGGGTTGTCGGCCCAGTGGGAACACACATTGGGAATCACAGAAGATGGTGTAATCATATTCACAGAAAAAATGACCCATGATTAAAGATGATGAAATACAATCTTTGCAACAAGGTCACAGAACACGTCTGCGCAAAAAGTTTTTAGATGGGCAGTTGGCTGAATATGAAATTTTAGAATTATTGTTAACTTATGCTATACCCAGACGTGATGTCAGGACTTTATCACGACAATTATATAAAAAGTATGGCAATTTACATAATTTGTTTTCTGCATCTTATGAAGATTTAATTACGAATCCAGGCATCAAAGGAAACGCGGCAACGTTTTTCAAAATGATTCATAAATTGATGGAATTAGATTATAAATATTATTTGAATAACGCGCCTATATTTCACAATTATGAAAAGTTAGAAAATTATTGCAAATTGGTGGTTGGCGGAAAATCTGTAGAAGAATTTCATGTTTTATATTTAGATGCACAATTCAAATTGATTCAAGATGAAACACACAGCAAAGGGACAATAGATTGGGCTGCGGTGTATATCCGTGAAATTGTAAAACGCGCGTTAGATTTAAATGCGCGTAGTGTTGTTCTGTTGCACAATCATCCAACACCATATACATCTTTTTCATCTCAAGATATCCAAATAACCAAAGAATTACAAAACGCTTTGGATAAATTAGATATAAATTTATATGATCATTTGTTGGTATCTGCTGATGTTGTTTATTCTGCGCGTAATATGTTTTTATTGGATAACAATAAAAATTAATCTTATTCTCCCAAAGATTCGCGAATTTCTGCTTCTGTTTCAGGGGATATTAATGCGCCTGTATCTGTTACATTGAAAGTTTCATACATCAATGCATTATCTGAATTAGAAAATTTTTTATTTCTTTGATCCATTAATTCTTGGACTGTCGATATTTCCACCTGTTTCTTTTCACATAATTTTGCAAACAAATTGTCACCATATATAACATTTACAATTGGTTTAACTAAAATGAATACGGTTAAAATTAAAACCAAAGAACGAATGTTTTTAAACAAAGAATCTAATTTTACACCGTTTTTTATGTATAACACGCCCCATCCAAATAATAATATAGCGGTAAATGTTAACAGAATAATCCATGCGAAATTGAAAACAGAATCAAATGCAGGAAAAATACAAGTTGGATCTTCGAAATAGATGTATTTATCGTCCATGCCGAATACTTTCAGCCCGGAATTTTTTAATAAATTAATAACATCTATTTGGTTCATATTTATTTCTTGGATGCAATATTAGTGAAAAATCCGGGAACAGAAAAATCTTCGTCATTTGCAGCAGAACCCGCCCAATCAAACAAATTATCCAATCCTGGATCTTCTTTTTTTGTTTGGGGTTTAAATGGTAAATATTTACGCAATTTACCCAATCTGCCGTTGCCAGATGATTTTGTTGATGGCATAGAATCTTGTTTTTTAACAAATTCAGTTGCCAACTGTTTCAAGGTTTCATCAATATTTTCTTCATCCTTGGTATTGTCGGTATCGATTATAATTTCTTCGTTAGTTTGTTCTTTTGGTTCTGGAACAATATCTTCCAAAGGTGTCATAGAAGACAATAATTCATCCAATCCAGATTCTTCATTTGTTTGTTCTTCAGCTGATTCTTCTGGGGTTTCTTCTTCTGTAACGGTTGTTTCTTGGACAACATCTTCTATGATTTCGATATTTTCAGTTGTTTCTTGTTCCGCAGGTTCAACAGAATCTTCGTTATTGACCGACAGTATGGATAAAATAGGAACAATCTTTTCTACGGCTTCATCAGTCGTTTCTGAGGTTTCGGTTTCAACTTTTGGTTCTGTTGATTCTTCAGTTGTTTTTTTGCGAGATGAAGTGCGTTTTTTTGTTGGTTTTTCAACAACAGGTTCTGGTTCTTGAATTTCCGCGGGTTCGATTGATTCTGGAACAGCGGTTATATCTATGGTTTCAGCTATCGCCGATGTCAATTCATTGTCCTTTGTTGCTTCCAGTCCTGCATCATCTGCATCAACTGGTACACCAAACAAAACCGTATCTTTGTCCAGGTTTAATGCACTGCGAATCTCTTCAAAAGCACTGCGTATATCCGCCATATCAAAAATTTCACTGCCCGAAATATATATGATTTTTGTTTTCATAAAAAGATACCCCTCGATTTAACAAGTTGTATTATATCACATTTTAAGGTTGAACGCATATAAAAAATGTCTTAATATATCCAATATGGCAGATATAAAACAACAAATTTTTCAAGAATTAGATTCCATAGAGGCTTTGGCCACTCATTTAAGGGCTGATGCCACATGTGCCAGTAAACAAACCGATTTAGAAGTGGCTATTTTGACCAAACAGGTCGACAGTTTGCGGGAAAAGAACAAAATGGCGCAAAGTTTGATTGAAAAATCTGTTTCTATATTAGAGAAGTTAAAGAAATGAGTGTAGTTTCTATACCTATTGTTAACCGCGTTTATCAAATGGGCTGTGAAGACGGCCAGGAAGGGCGTTTAATGGAACTGGGGCGCATGGTTGATATGCGTGCGCGTCAAATTCTGGATAAAATCGGGCCATTACAAGAATCTTCATTGTTAGCTACTTTGTGCATAGTATTGATTGATGAAATTCAAAACAAGACGCAACAGCCGTCTGTCACAGATGAAGATTTGCATGAAATATTGGCACGAATTCGTGAAATTAAACACAAAATGTCTTAACAAAAAACCGCCATATCGGCGGTTTTTAATTTTATGCAATATATTTTCCCATCGCAACTGCGGTATCACACATACGATTTGAAAATCCCCATTCGTTGTCATACCAAGCCGTAACATGTAATACATTACCGTCAACGACTTTGGTTAATGTTGCATCAAATATAGAACTGTGTGAATCGTGGGTTAAATCGATAGATACCACAGGCATATCGGTGAATCCCAAAATATCAGATTGGGCTGCGAACATAGCGGTATTTACAGATTCTGGTTTAACCTTTTTCTTCATATTCAAAACCAATTCGACGACCGATACATCTGGTGTTGGAACGCGTATTGCAATGCCGTCCAATTTGCCAGCCAATTTTGGTAATACCAAACCGATTGCTTTGGCTGCGCCTGTGCTGGTTGGAATCATAGATAAATTCGCAGCGCGGGCGCGACGGAAATCTTTATGGTTTTTATCCAATAATTGTTGATCGCCAGTATAGGCATGAACTGTGGTCATCCAACCGTCAACTATACCAAATTTTTTATCCAAAACATTTAACACAGGTGCCAAACAATTTGTTGTGCAAGATGCGTTGGAAACAATAATATCTTTCTTGGTCAAAGTTTTTTCATTTACACCGAATACAATAGTTTTATCTGCACCAGTGGATGGGGCAGAAACCAAAACGCGTTTTGCGCCACAATCAATATGAACGCGTGCTTTGTCGGCACTGGTAAATATTCCTGTGCATTCCATAACCACATCAATTTTTAATTTTTTCCATGGCAATTTAGATGGGTCGCGTTCAGACAAACATTTGATTTTTTGTTTGCCAACCAATAAATAATCGTCTTTGGTCGTTACATCCATTGGCAATTTGCCATGCACAGAATCATATTGTAATAAATATGCGTTTTGTTCAACAGGCATCAAATCATTAACGGCGACAAATTCAATGTCTTTGCGTCCAGATTCCAATGCGGCACGCAAAACCAAACGACCTATGCGGCCAAAACCATTAATTGCGACTCTAATTTTTTTCATAAATATTCTCCCTTATTTTATGCTTATATGATATCACGAGATGGGTATAAAAAACAATTTGATTTTTTTCTATTGAATGCTTGAAAAAACAAATGGTGGTTTTATAATGAAAATATGAAGAAAAATTCTGTAATCATAGCGGGACCAACAGCATCAGGAAAATCTGATTTTGCGCACGAATTAGCAAAACGGATAAACGGTGCGATTATAAATTGCGACAGTGTTCAAATTTATCGTGATATTGAAACTATATCTGCATCACCTTTTGCTGAAAACACTAAAAATGGGTTTGATGAAATAGATGGTGTGCCATATAAATTATTTTCAATTCTGCCTTTGTCAGAACATATCAGTGTGGCAGATTATTTGAATTTGGCGACCAATGCTGTGAAAGAAGTTGTTGAAATGGGTAAAATCCCCGTCTTTGTAGGGGGCAGTGGATATTACATAAATGTTTTAATTCATGGTATTTCACCAATCCCAGAAATAAGTGCTGAAAACAGAGAGAAAGCACGCAAAATGGTGGCACAATGTCCAGATGCTGTGCATGAATTATTACCAGAAGATTTTGAAAAAACAGATCCACAAAGAACAGCACGTGCATTGGAGGTATTCTTGGAAACAGGCACGCCTTTGTCACAATGGCAAAAATTACCACGCAAAGGTGCTTTGATACCAGATGCCTATAAAATATTGATATCCCCGCCACGTGAATTGTTGTTAAATCGTATTGCAAAACGTGTGCCAGAAATGGTTCGTGGTTCTGCATTGGCAGAGGCAAAATATATCGTGGCAAATAAACTAAACGAAGACCGGGCCATAGGT
>Ga0265300_10004522_pt1 | contig 11044 bp, 16 predicted proteins | sample AusTroGonzalo_MG_FD_193482 | JGI IMG/M metagenome (GOLD analysis project Ga0265300, IMG submission 193482) | Bovine rumen microbial communities from tropical cattle in Woodstock, Queensland, Australia - Gonzalo_03 | ecosystem: Host-associated > Mammals > Digestive system > Stomach > Rumen ... | reverse complement strand
TATTATAATAACAAAGATAATGAAGGTCATATAATGCTAGGATTCATGACTGACAAAGATATGGTTATTAAAAAAGGTGATAAACTGTTTCAGGCAGTGATTACAAAATTCTATACTACTGAAGATGATGATTCTAAAGAAGATAGAAAAGGTGGAATAGGTTCAACAGGAGTTTGAAATGACAGGTTTTTTCATAGCTAAACATAATGAAGATAATCATGCGGTTTTCGTTTATGATTTACAGAATAAAATCACAAAATTTGTCAAAGTTGATGATTTGGAAGATGGAAAGTTTCAGCTTATTACATTTACCAATTATATTATAGCTTGTAACTATACAGCTAATATGATGACGAATGGAATAATAAATCCTCAAGATTTTGAAAGAATTATAATAGTGAATTGTGAAGAATTGATAAATAAAGGAGAATAAAAAATGGCTCTAAGTTTCAGACAGTTGAAAAAAGTAAGTAATAATCCTTGGTCTTATGTTCTTAATGACACTTCAAATCCTTATGGAATTGAAGAATATTTTGATACAAACTGCTATATTCTTAATGCAGTTCTTTCAGATGGTGATATAAATAAAGGTTGTATCTTAGGAAAGAAATACTGTTTCAGTGGTGAAGCTTCAACAGGTAAATCCTTATTTTCAGCTTATATTGTAAAGTCTTTCTTGGAACAGGATAAAGACAGAGTAGCAGTAATATATGAAACAGAAGGTTCGTCAATAAAGGAAATGTTTGAAAAGATTGGTGTTGACATGGAAAGAGTAATAGTAGAACCTGTCAACATCATTGAAGAATTACAGACAAACATTTTCAAATATATTGCTGAATTGGAAGAAGATTATCTTGAAACTAAGGAAAGAACTAAGATGATGTTTGTATTGGATTCTTTAGGTATGCTTGTTTCAAGAAAAGAAGTTGAAGATGTTTCTGCTAATAAAGAAGTAAGAGATATGACAAGGGCACAGGCTATAAAGAAATTCTACAGACTTGTTTCTTTAAAGCTTTCATTATTGAAAATACCTATGATTACAATAAATCATTCATATACTAATATTGGTGGATATGGCGATTCTCAGGTTGAATCAGGTGGAAGTGGATTCATGTATGCAGGTGATGTAAGATTATTGCTTTCCAAATCACAGAAAAAGACAGGAACATTACAGAGTGGTATTACTGTCAAGGTGAAAGTGAAGAAATCAAGATTCATTAAGGAAAATCAGACTTTCAACATTGATATAGATTGGGAAAAGGGATTGAATAAGTTTTCTTATATGGTGGAACTTGCCAATGTTGTAGGAATGCTTAAAGCTACAGATTCAAAAGTTACTTTTGAAGGTAATGAATATGGTAGACAGATGTTTGAAGATAATTTTGACAAGTATTTCAATGAAGAAAAGATGAAGACTCTGGCAGAAAGAATAAAGAACAATCTTACATTTGGAGCAGATGACAATATTGAAGCAATGTCAGTTGAAAAACTTGTTCAATATGGTATCACTTTTGGAATGATTCAAGATACTCCAAGACTTATCATTTTACCTGATGGAACAAAGATTAAGAAGAATGAACTTAAATTCAGTGAAGATTTGATACCTGAAGATTTACTTGAAAAGATAAAACAGAAACTTACAGAAACAGAAAATGAAGAAGTGAAAGAAAAAGAAATAGAAGAATAAAATAAAAATCCTCTTAGAAATCAATCTAAGAGGATTTTTAGATTTACAATTCTTTTAACATATTGGTTTTCAATAAGATTTCAATAGCATCTTTAATACTTGTTACAGTTAATAAAGGTTTTAACATATTTTTTAATTCTTTTTCAGTCATTTCTTTGTTAAGATTTACTGCAAAATATTTTTTCATTTTACTTTCTCCTTTTGTTTAACTTTAATTTATATTATAATTATATATAATAAATATAAAAATGTAAATAGTTTTTATAAAAATTTTTTAAATTATTTTATAATATTTTTGAAAGGATAAAGAAAATGAATTATACAGAATATTTCAATGACATAGATAAAAGACTTACTCTAAGACCTGATAATATTGATATGATTATTTATGATGCTCCAAATATTCAGAATGAATTAATAAAGCAGTATATCAAAGAGAAAACCAAGTTAATGAAACTTGAAATAAAATTCAATAAGATATATGGTGAAAAGTTTCATTATTACAGACATGAGTTTGATTTGAGATGTGAGAATAAAGATGTAGCCAATCTTTATGTAAAGAAAGATGAAGAATATATTGCTGTATTTGAAGAATATGAAAAACAGAAATTATTGATTGAAATGTTCGATAAGTATCTGAAAAGAGCAAATACCATTGGTTTTGATTTGAAAAACATAATTGATTATTTGAAATTTATGAATGGAGAACATTAATGAATAGATATGAATTTACAAATAGATATTTAGATAATTTTGTAAAATATTTCAAATCAAATCTGAATTTTGAAGGTAATTATAGAGCAGTTCTTAAATATTATCCTGAAAGATTGATAATAACATTGAACAAATATTTATTTGAGAATGAAAATAGTATTTTCGGCTTAAATGCTGATATTACTTTAAATATAGATTTTAACAATGAGAATAGTTTTAACATAACAAAAATAGACATCAAACTTTATAAAATAATAAAGAACATAAGATATAATTTTACTTTTGTATCACATGAAAATCAGATAATTGATGATGAAACATTCATTATAAGTAGAATTGATGATGAAAGTGTTGAATATTATCTATGGAATATAATGGGAAAACTTTGTGAAAAAATTGACCAAAAATTAATAATCTGTCTAGGTGAATCATTGGAAATTGTTAATTCTCATAAAGGAATTTAATTATGAATATAGAAGATTTCTTCACAAGTCTGAAAAAACAGATAGAAAAGGATTATCATGTAAAATGTTCTGATATGTTCAATACTTATGGCAATAAAATAATAAGTTATTTTTTACATTTTGAAAAATTCATTCATGATGAGGATAATTCAAATAATATACTGACTTTGAAATGTAATTTAACTTTTGATATTGATGATAAATTCATGGGTTATTTTATTATAAAATCTATTGATATTGAAATGTTTGCAGATATTATGTTAAAAGATTGGAAATTCAGTCATAATATTATAGATTCAGAAACATTATTAGTAGATAGAGAAATTCATAATGATTCAGATATAATGAATATTTTTCAGTGTATCAATAAAATTTTTACTAGAATAGGTGAAGGAATTGGAATCATATTCAGTAATATATTAAAAGATTTTACAAAGATGGTGAATAAAATAAATGAAAGATGAACAAATCTACTTACTGACAATAATACATTATAATCCTGAAATAACCAGATTCACTGAAGATGAACAAGTATATCAAGGAACTTTTGAACAGTTGAAGGAATATTTTAATGAATATATTCTTGATGGTTTTGTAAAATCTTCAGAAAAAGGAAACAAAAAAATCAATACAGAACCTAAGAATATGAAGGAACTATGTAGTTCTATAAAGAAATCTTCCTATAATCTGAATCAGTTTGGACTTATGGATTCAGTAAAATATGAAAAATTCATTAAGTAAATAAATCACATATTTAATTTTTTGAATTTTGGGATTTTATTATATGATACCTAAAAGATTACCTCATCTTATTGGATTCTGTGGTTATGCTAGAACAGGAAAAGATACTGCTTATCAATATCTTTCAAAACTCATTCAGAAGAAATATGATTTTCATGGAAGAAAAAGAATTGCTTTTGCAGATAAGATAAAGAAACATTTAGAACAACTCACTAATATATGTAAAGAATTAGGTTTTGATGTTTCTATTCCTGAAAACAAGGAAAAATTCAGACCAATGTATGTAGAATGGTCAAGAGTTTTAAAGTTTATGACAGGAAATGAAACTATTTGGCTTGACTTGGTAAAGGAAGAAATAGAAACAAATATTAATAAAGTAGGTAATATTGTCTATATTACTGATGTCCGATATTGGTATGAAGTTGAATATATTCTTTCTAAAGGTGGTAAAGTGATTTTTCTTGAAAGATTAAACATTGATGCTCCAAATCCTGAAGAAAACTATTCATTCAGACAGATAAAGGAAATTTTCAAGAAGGAAATTGACAGATATACTGTCTACAATAATGGAACAAAAGAAGAATTGGCTGAGAACTGTCTGAAGATTTTACTTCAATAAATTTTATTTAGAAAATTTATAAAAATACTTCAAAATTTAATTGAAGTATTTTTATTTTTACATAGATAGGAGAAAATATTGTGGAACTTGAACAATGGCTTGGAAAAGACAATATTATTGGAATGGATATTTGGAAAAAGAAATATCAGCATGATGATGAAACACTTGAACAATGGTTTGACAGGGTTTCTAATGGAAACAAAGAAATAAAACAGTTGATTATAGATAAAAAATTTCTGTTTGGTGGAAGAATTTTAGCAAACAGAGGATTACAGAAAGAAGGAAGAAATGTATCACTTTCCAACTGTTACGTTATCAAACCACCTGAAGATAATATTGAATCAATTTTTAAGACTTGTGGAAAACTAGCTAGAACATTTTCATATTCAGGTGGTTGTGGAATTGATATTTCTAATCTAAGACCAAAGAATGCCATTGTGAACAATGCGGCAAAATTTACAACAGGTTCAGTTTCATTCATGGACTTGTTTTCAAAAGTTACTGAAACTATCGGGCAGAACGGAAGACGGGGAGCATTGATGATTTCCATTTCCTGTAATCACCCTGACTTGGAAGATTTCATCAATATAAAGAGAGATTTGTCAAAAGTCACTTCTGCAAATATTTCTGTCAGATTCACTGATGATTTTATGAAAGCTGTAGAAAACAATGAGAATTATACATTGAGACATCAGTATAGCAGTAGTCTTGGAACAAAAGAAGTAGAGAAGGAAATAAGTGCAAAAAGACTTTTTGAAAAATTTGTGGAATCAAATTGGAGTATGGCAGAACCCGGAGCATTGTTTTGGGATAGGATAGAAAAATGGAATCTTCTATCAAATACAAAGTCTTTTCATTATGCGGGGACAAATCCTTGTTTAAGTGGAGATACAATCATTCATACAGCAAGAGGAAGAAACAAGATAAAAGATTTGGTAGGTAAAACTCCTTATCTTTTCACTATGACAAAAGATGGAAGTTTTACAATACAGAAAGCAGAAAGAATATGGAAAACCAAAGAAAATGCTGAAGTATTGAAAGTGAATCTTGATTTTTCATCTATCACTTGTACTCCTGACCATAGAATCTATACTGTGAACAGAGGATATGTAGAAGCAAAGGACTTGATAGTAGGAGACAGAGTTGCCACTTTCAAGTTTGTAAATTTCAAGAGAAATGAAAATGCTCTATGTGAACAGGTTGTAAGAAGTATAATAAAGTTAGAAGAAAAGGAAGATGTCTATGATATAGAAGTTCCTGAAACCCATAACTTTGTAGCCAATGAGATAGTAGTTCATAACTGTGCTGAAGAACCCTTGCCGGCAGGCGGTTCCTGTCTGCTAGGCTCTTTGAATCTTGCTGAATTTGTGAAGAATGGAAGTTTTGATTATTCTGATTTTGAAAAATCAGTGAGAATAGCTACAAGAGCATTGAATGATGTTTTGGAAGAAGGATTGGAATTACATCCTCTTAAAGAACAGAGAGATTCAGTAGCAAGATGGAAACAGATTGGTCTAGGTATTTTTGGTCTTGCTGATATGTTAATCAAATTAAGAATAAAATATGGTTCAATCAAGTCTTTGGAAGTTTGTAACATTATAGGAAATATAATGATTAATGAATCATGTAGAGAATCTTCTTTAATAGCAAAAGAAAAAGGTTCTTTCAATGATTTTAATGCTGATGAAATTCTTTCTACTAAATTTGTAGAACAGAATCTGAATGAAGATGTTAAAAATTCAATAAAGATAAATGGCTTAAGAAATTCCCAATTATTGACTTGTGCACCTACAGGTTCCTTGTCAAATATGTTTCAGGTATCAGGTGGAATTGAACCTATCTATAATTATGGCTATTGGAGAACAACAAAGTCATTGCATGGAACTGATGTAAAATACAGAATCTATACACCTATAGTAAAAGATTACATTGAAAAGAACAATCTTAAAGATGATTCTGAATTACCTGAATTTTTTACTAATGCTTTATTACTTAATTATAATGAAAGATTGAGAATGCAATCTGTATGGCAGAGACATATTGATGGTGCAATTTCATCTACTTTGAACATACCTCATGAAACTACAAAGGAACAGGTTTTCAAGATTTATCTGCAAGCATGGAAATCAAAACTTAAAGGAATAACCATATTCAGAGATGGTTGTGACAGAGTTCCTATTTTGAGTAATTCTTCAGAAAAGAAAGAATTGAAAAGAGGAGATTTGTTAAGCAAGGATAATCTGATAGGTTTGAAAAGAACACTTAAGACAGGTTGTGTTGATTCAGAAACAGAATACTTTAATGGTTTTGAATGGAAGAAAATATCTGAATATTCTGATTCCGATATGGTTTTACAATATTGTGAGGATGGTCATGCTGAATTGGTTAAACCATTAGAATATATTAAAAGAAAAGCAAACAATATGTATAGAATAAAAACAAAATATGGTTTGGATATGGTATTATCTTCTGACCATAGAAATGTTGTTTTTAAATATAACCCATATAGTAAAAAACATACAATGTTAATAAAAACAACTGATGAAATAATAGATATGGATTCACAATATGTAAATGGTTTTCCATATCATTTCTTAACATCTTTTGATTATTCAGGAAAAGGAATTTCATTATCAATTCCTGAAATACGTTTATGTGTTGCTATATTTGCTGATGGATGTTTTCATTATGAAAAACCACATTTATCAAGATGTTTTATAACTTTATTTAAAGAAAGAAAGAAACAAAGATTGAGAACTTTACTTGATTTATGTAATTATCAATATTCAGAAAGCAATATAAAACGTAAAGGTTATACTAATTTCTATTTCAAATCACCTCTTGGAACACAGGAAAAAACATTTCCTAAAGAATGGTATAATTGTAGTAAAGAACAATTAGAAGCTATTTTTGATGAAGTGTTTTATTGGGATGGTTATGAAAAAAAGCATAATCAATACACTACAAATAATAAACAGAATGCTGATTTTATTCAATTTGTTTGTACTGTATTAGGTAAAAGAGCAACAATTAATATAAGTAAAGAAAATACTGATAGTTTAGATAAAAAACATTGTAATAAATTATATAGAGTTGATTGGACAGATAGAATATTTGTTAGCATGATTAATAAAAAACATAGAAATATTACATTATATAAAAATCATGATGGATATGATTATTGTTTTAAAGTTCCAAGTACCATGCTTGTTTTAAGACGTAATAATAAAATATTTATAACAGGAAATTGTGGTAATTTACATGCTTCAGCATTTTTTGATAATGAAACAGGTGAATTTGTTGAACTGTTTCTAGGTAAAGGTTCTCAAGGTGGTTGTCTTTCTACATTGAATGGATTAGCAAGACTAGTTTCTTTATCTGCAAGAGCAGGAGCAAAATTAGATGATATAATTGGTCAGTTGAAATCTGCAAATGCCTGTCCATCTTATGTTGTAAGAACTGCTACACAGAAAGATACAAGTAAAGGCAGTTGCTGTCCATCTGCTATTGCTAATGCATTAAAAGAAATGTCAGAACAGATAAAATCTATGAAAAATATTAATATAGATAATAAAATAGAAGTAAAAGCAGTTGATTCAAATAAGCTTTGTCCAATGTGTAAAAGTGAATTGAAACATACAAATGGTTGTATTGAATGTAAGAACTGTGGTTGGACTAAATGCAATCTTTAAAGGAGAAAGAAATGATGAATTTTCAAGAATATTATATAAGAACAATAGATCCGCAACATCTTTCTGAATATGGAAAATACTTGAAAAGTCATAAAGATAATGTGGTTAATGCTTTTGTTTTATTAGAAAAGATAATGCCTGAAATATTCAATGATATAAACAAATATGAATTTGAAAAAATGATTAGTGAACATGATTCTTCAAAATTCAGAGAAGAAGAATATAAAGCTTATGAAGATTATTTCTATGGAAATGAAAAACCTACTTCTGATGAAACAAAGAAGAATTTTAATTATGCTTGGTTGCATCATATACATCATAATCCTCATCATTGGCAGTATTGGATTTTGAATAATGATGATGGTAAAGAAATAATACTTGAAATGCCAAAGAAATATATCATTGAAATGTTATGTGACTGGTTATCTTTTTCTTTGAAGAAAGGTGATATAAATGAACTTTTCAAATTCTATGAAAAGAACAGATTGAATATGAAATTGAATGATAAGACCAGAAGAATTGTTGAAAATTATCTGAATAGAATAAAAGAAACATATAAGGAAATAGTGAAATGAACAATATAAAAGTTGAACTATTGGACTATACATCTGTTGATACTGTTCTCAATGCCATAGGAAAACCATACAAGAATGAAAAACCTACTATTGATTTATTGAAAAGAATAGTTGAATCAGGTCATGAATCAGTTATAGAACATGCTTTTTTCAATTTCAACATAGACGGAATAAGCAGATTATGTTTACAGGAACTAGCAAGACATAGGATAGCTTCATTTACTGTAGAATCAACAAGATACACTTTGCATAAAATGCTTAAAGAATTTGAACCTTACATGAAAGATAATGGAAATATTAGATATCTGTCTGTTGATATTGAAGAAAATAAAGTAGAGATAATTGGTCTTATAGACAAGTATTTTGTAAATCCTTATGTAATAACGAATACTGCTTATATAGCTGATATTGTTTTACAGGATTTGTATTATTCAAATATGTTTTCTCAGATAACTTGTCTTTACAACTCCTATGAATATCTGAAGGAAATGACAAGATTGAAACATATTGAAGAAAGAGCAGAAGATTATCTGAAATATAGTTTGTTGGAATCTAAAAGAACTTCATTGGCTTTCTCAATCAATTTAAGAAGTTTCAGAAATTTCTTGAAATTGAGAAACAGTAAATCTGCCCATTTTGAGATAAGAAAATTAGCAAAGATGATGAAAGATGAAATAATGAAAACAAACTATAGATTTCTAGTTGAAGAATTGTAAAAGAAAGTATATATCTTTGTCATAAAATTCAATCATTCCTTTCTTAATAAGATAAAATTCCTATATAGCATTTTTAAGTTATATAGGAATTTTATTTATAAAAATTTTAGTATTTATATTATATTTTTCATAAAGGAGTAAACAAATATGGAAAATTATGATGGTTGTAAGAACTGCGAATATTGCAGTAATCATTTAAGAACTGTTTCAGGAATACCTGAAGATTATTACTTATGTAATTATGACAGTATTGAAGAATTAAGTTTTGTTGAATATATGTATAAAAAATCAATTAATTGTCCTTTGAGAAAGAAGGATGAAAAATGACTTTTTATAAAAAGGATTTGAAGAAATCTTTTATTGAAGATAATCATTTTCAAAAAAGAAATCAAAATACTTGTAATTCCTGTTTATATTATAGTGAAGAATTAGGTAAAAGATGTCACTATCTTTCAAGATTCTTTACAGATGGAATTTGTATTCCAATAAAAAATGAATATAGTTATGGTTGTGATAAATACAAATATTGGAGAATGAAATAATGAATCATTTGGAATATTTATTCAGATTTGATGAATTGAGAAAAGAACTGAAGGAAATTGAAGAAGAAAAATATAGAAAAGTGAAAGAACTTTTTAATAATATAAAAAGGGAAAAATAGTTTTCATATTATAATGAGTAAAAACAGAAAGGAAATTTGAATTAATGAATATCAAAAGAGCATTGATAGATTTCAACGCATTATGTTTCAGTGTTTTATATGGTCAGGTAATGAAAGATGACAAATTATATACAGATGAAGATAGAATGTCATATTTCAATTATGCAGTTTTGAACAGACTTGCTATGATTCAGAAGAAACTACAGGTGAATGAAACTGTTATATGTTGTGAATCAAGAAGCTGGAGAAGGGATTATTTTCAATATTACAAAGCACAGAGAGATTTACATAAAGCAGAAAAACCTGTAGAAACAAAATTCATGTTTGACTGTATCAATGGTGTATTGGATATAATCAGAAATCTGAACTACAAAGTAATGAAAGTTGAAGGTTGTGAAGCTGATGACATAATAGCTGTCTTATGTCAGACCTTTGTAGATTCTCAGATAGTGATAATTTCTGTAGATAAGGACTTTCAACAATTAACTAATAATAATATTGTTTTATATAATTGGTCAAAAGACGAAGTATTGAACTGTGAAGACAAGGATAGATTCATTATAGAACTTATTCTCAAAGGTGATACTGCTGATGGTATTCCTAATGTTCTTTCCGATGATGATACTTTTGTAGTCAAGGAAAAAAGACAGAAACCAATGACGAAAAAGAAAATAAATGAAATATTGGAAATGGGAATAGACAATTATGCCAAATCTGATATGCAGTTTGCTAAGAATTATGACAGAAACAGAAAATTAATCTTATTGGATGAATCCACTATTCCAAACAATCTGTATTCTACTGTCAAATCAACATACAACAATCTTACTCAGAACTTCAAAAGAAAGAATATTGTAGAAATAAATGAAGTATTGAGAAAGTTCAAAGTTGCTATGATGGATAACATCAATTATTTAGTATAAGGAAATTGATTATGACAGATGAAATAAAGAAATTAGTAGAAAAAATATATGAAGAATACAGCATTTATATAGGAAACGGTTGTTATTATGGAGATAGTATTTATGCTGAAGAAGCACAGGAAATACTTAAAGATGCTTTGATGAAATTAGCAGAAAACATATTGAAAGTTAATAAATAAAGTAATTTTTGTTATAATATAACAATAAGAAAGGAAAAGAGATGGAAGAAGACAAGAAACAGTTCTACAATCA
>Ga0265300_10004521_pt1 | contig 11045 bp, 10 predicted proteins | sample AusTroGonzalo_MG_FD_193482 | JGI IMG/M metagenome (GOLD analysis project Ga0265300, IMG submission 193482) | Bovine rumen microbial communities from tropical cattle in Woodstock, Queensland, Australia - Gonzalo_03 | ecosystem: Host-associated > Mammals > Digestive system > Stomach > Rumen ... | reverse complement strand
AGCAACCAATGACATGAAGCCTGCGCCACCCTCGATGTACTTTGTCTTCAAAGTCTTAAAGATAGTCTCACTCTCTTCCTCTACAACGGGAGCAGCTTCTGTTTCTACCTCAGCAGCAGCAGTGTCTACAACAGCAGAGTCTGCAGGAGCTACAGTGTCAACCTGCTCAGTAGTAGCGGCATCTTCCTGAGCCATTACAGATGATGTTGCTCCAAAAGTAAATGCTGCTACCATCGCAACAATTGCAAATAACTTTTTCATTTTGTGTTGTTTTAAATTGATTAATGTTATTACTTTTATTATTTATTCTCAAATTGGACAAGCAGAGAGACGGGAATTCGGACAAAGGCTTTCTGCCTTGCCGGCTTTGAACCCCTTCTCATGCCTTGCGGAGAGACGGGGATTCGAACCCCGGATACGCTTTTGACGTATACACGCTTTCCAGGCGTGCCTCTTCAGCCACTCGAGCATCTCTCCTTAGGCAGGGACGCTTTTTACACGTCACTATATACGTTTTCGGTTACAAAAATATCTTTTTTTTTGAACATTACCACACGATATTGCAAAAAGTTTTGAGTAAAATGGTTTTTTTCGACTATTTACACACAACGGAACTACTTCGCGCGCGAAAAAACACGATTTACATTGGCATTGGTAACATTTTCAACCTCTTCGGGCATTACATTATATATATCTGCCAGTTTTCGCATGACTTCCACGACATAAGACGACTCATTACGCTTCCCCCGATAAGGAACAGGAGCAAGGTACGGGGAGTCCGTTTCCAACACGATACGCTGCAGGGGAATATGCCGCAGGACATCAGGCAAGGGGGATTTCTTGAACGTCGACACGCCTCCAATACCCAGGACAAAGTTGTCGAAAGCAAGCAATTCCTGCCCTTCCTCGAGCGTGCCGCCAAAGCAATGGAACACGCCGGACAGCCCTTCTGACGCATACGGACGCAAAGCCTGCACCAGCTCGGAATGTGCGGAACGGGAATGAATCACAAGAGGAAGCCCGTATCGGACGGCCCATTCTATCTGACGTGTGAAAGCATCTGTCTGCTGTTGCTTATAGCTGGAATCCCAATAGAAGTCCAGTCCCACTTCGCCTACGGCAATATAAGGATGAGCAGGGTCTTTCAGTCGTTCCTCCATCCTGTCAAGAACCTGCAGATAGTCGTCAGCCACGTCCTCGGGGTGCAATCCCATCATAGGATAGCAATAGCCAGGATAGGACTGACAGAGAGACAGCATCGGAGCAATGGACGCCTCGTTGATATTAGGCAAGAGGATGCGTTCAACCCCTGCCTGCTGTGCACGTTGCACAACAAGTCCTCTGTCTTCGTCGAATTCCGGGCCGTAGATATGGCTGTGCGTATCTATCATGACTTTCGATTAAGCATAGACTGGGCGTAATCCCACAGGATGGCAGTGCGGTCCTGAGGCAACGACACACGGGCAATGGCCTGGGCAGCCTCCTGATAATACTGATTAATCTTGTTGCGAACCAGCTGGGGGACACCGATCTCGTCGTAAAGACGGGTTACGGCTGCCACTTTTTCCTCGCGAGAGGGATTCTCCATATTCAGCCACCTATTCAGCTCCCGGGCCTGTTCCCCGTTAGCCAGCAGCTGGGCATTGATAAGCATATAGGTTTTCTTGTTGCACATGATATCGCCACCTATCTGCTTGCCGAATGTCTTGAAATCTCCGTACACATCCAGGTAATCATCCTGCAACTGGAAGGCAAGTCCCAACTTCTCTCCGAACTCGTACAGCGCAGCGGCATCCTGTTCTGAAGCACCGCCCAAGACGGCTCCGATCTTCAGGGCACAAGCCAGGAGAACAGAGGTCTTCAGACGTATCATCTCGATATATTCCGCTTCCGTGACATCCGAGCGGTCCTCGAAATCAATATCGTACTGCTGCCCCTCGTCAATCTCCAAAGCCGTTTCAGTAAACAGGCGGAGAACAGCAGGCATATACTTCTCATCGCACTGAATCATACGATGATAAGCCAGCACCAGCATATTGTCGCCACTCAGGATAGCAGCATTATCATTCCATTTCTTATGTACACAGGGTTTCCCACGGCGAACTTCGGCACGATCCATAAGGTCGTCATGCAAGAGGGTGAAGTTATGGTAGGTCTCGATGGCTATAGCAGGCATCAGGATATTCTCCACATCATCCTTATACATATTATATGCCATTAGCATCAGCACAGGACGTAACCGTTTTCCGCCCAGGGACAACACATACCTAATGGGATCGTATAAAGCGGCAGGCTTTCTGTCGTATGGCAGTGAATCGATGGTACCGTTAACCATCTTCAAAAGTTCGCTACTACTATACATTATCAATTATTTTACAATAAAACAAGGAAAAACAAGGCTGCCCACCTACACGGAGAGCAGCCTCAGATATATCCGATAGTTGAATTAGTTCAGACGGAAATTGATAGGAAGACGGAAGTAGCTACGAACAGGCTTGTTACCCTGTTTGGCAGCTGTCCACCTCGGCATCGCCTTAACCACGCGCTCAGCCTCCTTAGACAGGCTGGCATCTGGGGTCTTCAGAATCTTGACGTCTACAATAGAACCGTCTTTGTTTACCACGAACTGTACTGTTACACGTCCCTGAATCTCCTGTTCTCTGGCGATGGCAGGATACTGAAGATGCTCGCCAATCCACTTGTACATAGCTTCCAGACCGCCAGGGAACTGAGCTTCTCGTTCTACAACATCAAAAATCTGGTCGTCGTCGTCGGCCTCAACAATAGGACCTGAGGCAACAACAGCAGCAGCGGGAGCACCAGTACCCTGGGTAGTTGTGATAACCTGGTTAACCTCCTCAGTAGTCTGAATCTCTTCCTCAGGCAACTCGGTATCATCCTCAACCTCATTAATAATCTCCATTACAGTAGGAGCTGCTGCTGGAGGAGGAGCCATTGTTTCTTCCTGATGAGTAATAGGAATCATGTCCTCTTCCATAGCAGGATTATAAATAGGACCGTCGTCAACAATCTTCACCTCACGCTGAGTGTACTCAAATGCGACGAACATAAGAGCAAGAGACAAGACGTAACCAATCAGAATATTGGTGGATTTCTGTCCCTGCAGTTCTTCATTTGCAATTTTGTTAGCTTCCATATTGTTATTTTTCTTATTTTTGCTCGTTTAACACATCTATTTGGGGCAAATTTAGCACATTTTTTTTATTCGCCGTCGCTCTCCGACGTTTTTTTTTAGGTTCAATTTAAATTTTGTTCCATTAAAAAGCATTATTGACAGAAAATGCACTAACTTTGAACGCAAAATGCTAAGGACAATGACAAAGAAGCATATACTTCCACTTATTGGGGCATTATTATTTGTGCAGACGGAATCATTCTGCCAGGAAAGCACCAGTATCTTCAACTTCCTGAACCTGCCTAATTCCTCGCACGTCGTGGGATTGGGAGGGAAAAACATATCTCTGGTCCAGGACGAAATCCAAACCGCAGCAATCAACCCTGCCTTACTCTCAAACATAAGCGACAAGAGTGTCGGCGTGAACTTCATGTCTTATATGCAGGGATGTAAAGCCGGTGGTGCCGGATACGCACAGACCGTAGGCAGCAGAGGCACATGGGGTGCATACACACAGTTTGTGGGATATGGCTCGATGAAGGAAACAAATGTCTCGGGCGAAATAATCGGAGACATGAAAGCGCTGGACTTCTGCCTGGGCGGTCAATACAGCTACATGCTTACAGACAGACTGTCAGGAGGTGTTACCGGCAAGATCGTATATTCGCATTATGGAGAATTCACGTCATGCGCCTTAGCCGTTGACCTGGGCTTGAACTACTATTGGGAAGAGAAGAACCTCTCCATCTCTGCCGTAGCCAGAAACATTGGCGGCCAGGTAAAGAGATTCGGCGATGTAGGAGAACGCATCCCCTTTGACATGCGAATAGGCTTCACAAAAGGATTAGGGCACGCACCTGTGGATTTCTCCGTAACACTGGTTGACCTGACGAGATGGAGCCAGAGTGACTATTACTCTCCGGAAGGGGAAATAAGCGCAGGCCGAATCTTCACCAACCATCTTGAGTTTGGCGTAGATGTCTATCCCATTCCTGTCATCTATATCTGCGGCGGCTTTAATTTCCGCCGCGCATTCGAGATGAAAGCAGCAGGAAGTTCACATGCCGCAGGTCTTTCGTTTGGCGCAGGAGCCAATCTGAAGAAGGTGAAGGTAGGCATCGCCTATGCCAAATACCACGTCGGCGCCCCTACCCTTTCACTGAACTTCGCATACAGTTTCCAGAAATCAGACAAGGATTAACCTGCGACGACAGCCGTTTACAGGTTCAACACTTTAGCATATAATTTACATCATGAATAAGATTACAATAGCCATTGACGGACATTCTTCGTGCGGCAAGAGCACAATGGCAAAGGATTTGGCAAGGGAAATCGGATATGTGTACATAGACACCGGTGCCATGTACAGGGCAGTGACCCTCTTCTGTTTGCAGAACGGGCTCATTAAAGATGAGAAAGTTGATACTGAGGAGCTAAGAAAGCACATGGACGAGATCTCCATCACTTTCCAGCTGAATCCCGCTACAGGAAAGCCCGACACCTATCTGAACGGCATTTGTGTGGAGGATAAAATCCGTACGCTGGAGGTTTCAGGCAAAGTAAGCTATGTTGCCGCACTGGATTTTGTAAGGGAAGCAATGGTTGACCTGCAAAGACTCATGGGCGAGGCCAAAGGCGTGATTATGGACGGGAGAGACATCGGCACCGTTGTATTCCCCAATGCAGAGCTTAAGATATTTGTTACGGCCAGCGATGAGATCCGCGCTCAGAGAAGATATGACGAGCTGACTGCCAAAGGCGAGAAATGCAACATGGAGGATATTCTGAACAATATCCGCGAGCGTGACAGGATAGACAGCACACGTACCGTGAGTCCGCTCAGGAAAGCAGACGACGCCATCATCCTTGACAACAGCAACATGACCATTGCCGAGCAGAAGGCATGGCTTATCTCTCAATTCCAACGTGTTACGGCAGGATGAAGATTGAGATTGACCAAGGTTCCGGCTTCTGCTTCGGCGTGACACGCGCTATTGGCAAAGCCGAGGAGGAGCTAAACAAAGACGGGCACATTTATTGCCTTGGCGATATCGTTCACAACGGGAAGGAATGCGACCGCCTGCAGCGCTTAGGCCTCACGACCATCAATCACGAGGAATTAACGAACATACACAGGTCCAAGGTTCTTCTAAGAGCACATGGTGAGCCGCCGTCGACATACCAGCTTGCCGAGAAGAACGAGATTGAAATCATAGATGCCACCTGTCCCGTAGTACTGCACCTGCAGGAACGTATCAAGAAAGAATACGACAACGACACAGAGCACAAAAAGCAGATTGTGATCTTTGGTAAAAACGGCCATGCCGAGGTGTTAGGACTGGTCGGTCAGACGGAAGGAACGGCTATCGTCATCGAATCCATCGCCGACCTTCATAAGCTTGACTACAACAAGGATATCTGCCTGTACTCACAGACAACCAAACCCCTGGATGAGTTCAGACGCATTGTAGAGTACATACAAAAGAACATCAGCAGTGACGCTACGTTTACCTACTATGACACAATATGCCGACAGGTTGCCAACCGTATGCCCAATATCAGGGAGTTTGCCAACAGGCATGATGTGATTCTCTTTGTTTGCGGAAAGAAAAGCAGCAACGGGAAGGTACTCTTCAAGGAATGCAAGGAAGCCAATCCCAAGTCCTATATGATAGATACAGCCAACGAAATAGAACTCCGTTGGCTGCAAGATTGTAATTCTGTCGGAATCTGTGGAGCAACAAGCACTCCCAAATGGCTAATGGAGGAGTGCAAAATAAGAATCGAGGAGTTGCTTGGCAGCGACAAATGACGAACGCTGACCGTCCAGCACACTCTTCTCGGCTGCCTTCAGGAGATCCGCTATCGTGGGATTCTGATAGAAGTTGTTACGCAACTGCTCATTTATACTCTCGTACATCCAATATTTAGACTGCTCAGCTCGACGGAATTCAAAGTATCCGTTCTTCTTGACAAAGTCTATATATTCGTATATCATATCCCATATCTCCTTGATTCCTATAGCATAGAATCCGCTATAGGTAAGGACCTTGGGCTCCCAGTTACTCTCCGGCTTTGGGAACAGTTGCAATGCATTTCTGAACTGCGTAGCTGCCAGCTTGCATTTATCCACATTGTTGCCGTCGCACTTGTTGATGACAATTCCGTCGGCCATTTCCATAATACCACGCTTGATGCCCTGCAGCTCATCGCCAGTCCCGGCCAATTGAATCAGCAGGAAGAAGTCAACCATTGAATGGCAGGCGGTCTCGCTTTGGCCGACACCCACGGTCTCAACGAAAATCTTATCGAAACCGGCCGCCTCGCAGAGGATTATCGTCTCGCGTGTCTTACGGGCAACGCCGCCAAGACTGCCGGCAGAGGGACTGGGGCGTATGAAGGAATCTGGATGAACAGAGAGTTTTTCCATGCGGGTCTTGTCACCCAGGATACTACCCTTGGTACGTTCGCTGCTGGGATCAATAGCCAAGACTGCCAACCTGCCGCCATGCTCCTTCAGGACATGTATGCCGAATTCATCTATACTGGTACTTTTTCCTGCACCAGGAACACCGCTGATACCCACCCTTATACTCTTGCCGGAATAAGGCAGGCACTTCTCTATCACCTCCTGGGCAATAACCTGATGGGCTGGATTCGTACTCTCGACCAACGTCACAGCCTGCCCTAAGACAGAGACATCGCCGCGTAATATACCTTCAACATAGTCTCCTGCTGTAAGTTGGCGACGAGCAAACCTTCCGCGTTTCAGGTAGGGATTTACTATGGAAACCGGACCTACTCCACTGTTTACGGTCAGGCCCTCAAATTCTGCACTGTTTTCAGGATGTTCCATATCTGGTCTTTTAAGGTTTAATGTCAATATTAATAACAGTCTTCGGCTGCAAGGGATCGTTTGTTATCAGAAGAACCCTTGGACGGCCTTTGGCACGCTTAAGGTATTTGGGCGTCACACTAACCTTCAGCTTTGTGCTTGCGCCAGGCTTGAGCACTCTGTTCCCCAGACTTACAGAAACAGCCTCGTTAAAGACCTGCACCTGTTCGAAACGCAAGTTACTCTTTCCCTTGTTAGAAACTATAATCGTATGGGAAGCCTTTGACTTTCCTGTCAAGCCGGCAAACTCAACAGACGATTCCGAAACAGACAACTGAGGAGCATTCTCCTTCTCCTCCTCTGTCATCTTGGAGAAATCGGGAAGCAGGACTGCCGATATCTGAATCTCGTTGACGTCGCTAATCTTGTCACCCATATATCGGGAGAGATATACCGAGGTCTTGTTCAGACCCATCTGCAACAAGCGGTCGCTATCCAGCGTCAGGCGGATAAGGCCCTTCTTGCCTGCAGGCACGTTTTCAGGAATAAACTGAGCTGTCAGATAGGCAGGCAAATGCATGAGCTCAGGATGGAAAGCCGTATGTTCCTTGTTGACAAACGACATCTCCACCACTGGATGCTCGCCTTTGTGAACATCGTCAAACTCCAGATAGTTCGTCTCTATCTGCACATTCCCCAAATCTATCGGATAGCCTTCTCCCACGTCCTTGACTTCCACCACTACAGTCCCCTGTATGGTCAGATAGACAGGAGTCTCCGAAGCATTCGAAAGCACCTCAACCTCTTTATAGAAAGAGCCCAGAATGCCCGCATCATAGACCATGGATATCTCCCCACCCTTTCCGGCAGGAATTTCTGCCGTCGGGAAGGAAACATCAATACATCCGCACGATGCCTTTGCCGAAATAATCCTCAGCGGCTGATTGCCTCTGTTAGTAAAACCGAAGGAAACCTTCTTGGGCTGCTGGAATTCCACTTCGCCCAGCTTCTTAATCTCCACATCAGGTACGAAGCGGGGCTGTGCATGCAGAAAAGCAACACTCATCAAATAAAGGAAAAGAAAGATATATCTCATTCTCATTTCTGCTTGTCTGTTTTATATAATGTTCTCAGAGATGCCTCCACCGTACGCAAGAGGTCCCGTTTATCTGTTGATGGAGAATACACAAATCCTTCAGCAACGATTAGTCTGTTGTTCACGGAGTCTATTCTTGTCAGCGAAACGAAAGGACCGCCTAAAGCTCCGTTCCGCATCTCCCAAAGTCCACGTACTTCATACACTTTCTTACCATCCAGTTCGCGTAAACACGAGAAGAGAATAGGAGAACCGTCTATCTTTGTTGTCTGCATCCACTGGTCAGGATTGCTGCCGGGAATATTCACACGCATTACAGAGTCCCTGCATTCCACGAACTTATCCTCGTCAGCGATATTACCGCCATCCCAAGGCAGGACATAAACAACCACATTAAGGTCTTTCTCATTAAGATTCGAGCCTGCCCACATGAAATCCTTTCCTACCTTGCCGGCCCGTATCTGCTCAGGCACTTTCATGCCATAGCCCACAGCAGAAGCGAACTTCCTCTCCATATCCCTGTTGTAATGCCTGCGGATATCTGCAGCGCGCATCTCTATCTGGGCATTATCTATGATGCGACGGATAGTCAAGGCTTTTTCTGAAAGGAACTTACGAAGCGAGTCAAGGGAAGGTGCCGCCACCTTGACTTCTATCTGAGGACGGGCTACGACATCCCTTTCCACTCCCAACACAGCATGTTTGAGGCTGGAGTCCAGACGGACAAAGAGCTTGCTGTGGAACGTGGTATATGTCTGGGCATAATGACGGGAGGATATCCTGACCGTCTTAAAATAAGGCTCCTCTTGCATAAGACCGGGAACAGCACCCTGCGTTATAGCCTTGAGCGTATCCGCGATATCGCTGTGCCAGACTTTGTCGTCCACCACCAGAAGAAGCTCACTGGGCAAGCCCTTTGAGGCTACAATCCTTGCCTTCCTGTCCCCGGGCGTACAGGAAACAAGCAAGGACAACAATATCAAAATGGGGTACAATCTCATGTATATTCCTTAGCTTTACCTCAGGCCTGCCTTGTCAGCCTTTACATTCTCACCCACAAAGGTATCTTCTTTTTCCGGGAATGACAAAAGGGAATCCAAAAACTTCCCCTCTTGTTGTTTTTTTTTAACAGAAGTAACTAATGAATCAGAATAATAACGTACCTTTGCCGGCAAATAATATTAATTGTACCACTATGAAGCAAACGGACCTTCGAGAGCCCCTTATCCTTTTTCTCTTCGCCGTACTTATCACCACGTTATTCAGCACATGTTCCTTCCTGTATCCGCTAAACCCATGGGACGATGCCAATGTGTATATGACCATAGGCAATGCCATGTTAGGCGGAAGGGAACTGTATGTGGATATTTTCGACCATAAGGGACCCGTACTTTATCTCATGCATGAGATGGCAGCCATGCTGTCACGCAGCAGCTTTGTAGGAATCTACCTTATAGAGATAATCTGCAGCTTTTTCTTTATGTGGTATTCGCTACGTACAATGCGGCTTTTCTCTTCCTCGAAAGTTACATTGCCGCTGGCATGCCTGATTGGATTGGGAGCTTTATCGTCGGACCTCTTCTATTACGGGGACAGTGTTGAGGAATTCTCGCTGCCCATTCTGGCTCACTGTCTGTACTTCATGCTACGCTTTGCCAGGAACAGACAAACCCCGCGTTGGTGGCAGTCACTGATCATGGGAGCGGGATTAGGCCTTATCTTCTGGACGAAATTCAACATCCTTTTCTTCTACATTGGCGGCATTATGGCCCTTGCCTACATTGCCTGGAGACATCAGCAACTGAAGGAACTATGGAGTATCGTCTTATGGGTTGCCCTGGGACTGATACTGGCAACGATACCCGTTTTGGCATACTTCATAGCACATGGAACGGTAGAAGCGCTTATTGATTCATACTTTATGGTCAATATCTTCCAATACCACGGCACAGCTACCAACGGCGAGCCTGACTTCTGGTGGTTCCCGCTTATGAAACTTAGCATTTGGGCAGTGTTAACATTACCCATCTTCTTTGTTCGTGCCCGTTGGGAAGTCAAGCTGCTGATAATCGGAACGTATGGTATTCTGCTGCTTTCATTTGCAACAATGACCGTACAATTCTATTATTTCCTGCTGATGTACGTTTTCTCCCCGCTGGTTATCTACTTCTTCAGGAATCATATTCCCACTACCCGTACATACACAGTAATTGCACTTATCGGCATAGCATCGGCAGCGACCAACTGGAATCTTGTTACACTGTTGAATGGCACATTCCCCAAAAGCGTGCTTGAAATGGCGGAAATAATCAATGCCGACAGGAGCGATGACAGCGAAGTGCTTACCTTCAGTTCATACGACACCGGCATATACCAGCACACACGCCATCTGCCTCCCAACAAGAATTTCTTTATCTCCAGCATTCTGGATCCCGAAATCAAAAAGGAACAGGCAGAATGGGTTGCCTCCGGCAAGGTCAAATACCTGGTACGTGAGATTGGAGCCATCGTAACATGTCACGAATACTACGATGCGCCAATACCCGACAACTATCACTGCATATACGACAAGGAGGAATTATTCCGCTACAGGTTGATAACGACACCGCACAAGTTCCTCTGGAACCTCTCCTACCCGCGCGTTCTGCTACAACACATTATGGACCCCGTTACCGTAAACCAACGCATGCTGATTTACGAAAGAGAGCCATAAGGACATCTACAAAAAATAATCTGATTAGTTGTTCTTCTTTTTCCTGGAGAACTTTACAACAGCGCGTATCACCAGAAAATTTGTTACGGCGCTGATAACGGCCATAGGTATATAGGCAACGGAATCATCCAGTCCCAGTACCTCGACAAACAACCACATAAGCCCCATGCGAACCACAAACAGGTTGAACATGTGAGCCCCTATAATACCTATGAGGTTATGAACAGACGGACTGGTCTTGAATGTCCAGTAGACGGTAAGGAAG
>Ga0265300_10004518_pt1 | contig 11048 bp, 9 predicted proteins | sample AusTroGonzalo_MG_FD_193482 | JGI IMG/M metagenome (GOLD analysis project Ga0265300, IMG submission 193482) | Bovine rumen microbial communities from tropical cattle in Woodstock, Queensland, Australia - Gonzalo_03 | ecosystem: Host-associated > Mammals > Digestive system > Stomach > Rumen ... | reverse complement strand
GCCACCAGGGCGGGCAGTGCCAGATAGGACGAGAAGTCGGTGGCGGTGACGGCCTCGTTGCCCCAAAGCAGAAGACCTGTGGGGTCGCCAATCACCGTGAAGCAACCACCACAGACGGCGGCCAAGACCACGGCAGAGCCAATGAGCATGCGCTGGGCGCGACTCCTGACAATGCTGTGCATCATGATCAGCATGACGATGGTGGTGGTGAGGTTGTCAATATTGGCGGAAAGGACAAAGGTAGCCAAGGTGATAGTCCACAGCAACCGATTGGAATTGCGGGTGCGAATCCATTGGTTGATGAAGTCGAAGCATCCATTGGTATTGAGAATCTCGATGATAGACATCGTGGCCAACAGATACATGACAATAGCGGCGGCCTTGCCCACATAGTTCAAGAACACATTGTCATAGATGAAGTTCTTGACCATGTCGCTGGTGGATGCATTCTCGCCCAGATACTCTGAATAGGCCACAGAATGCAGATCCATGATATAGTCAGTTCCCCAACTGATGTAGACCACCCACCCGATGGCAGCCAAGAAGATGCTGATTGCTGCTTTATTGACACCAGTGAGATGGGTCGTAGCAATCAGTAAGTAGCTGAACAACAGGAGTATGACAATAATCGGTGTCATCAGTTGAGGAACTTAAAATGATACGTTTCGCTGCCTGAGCAACGCGTGTTTATTTTTCCTTGTCGGCATCGCTGCTCTTGGCGCCCTTCTTATAGCGCTTGTTCATGCCGTTCACCACCTCGTCGGTGATGTCGAAACGCTTGTCGGCATACAGCACAGCAGCCTTGTTGACAATCATGTCGTACTTCTTGGCCTTGTTGTAGTCGGCGAGGAAGTTGTCGAGACTGTCCTGGAAAGCCTGCAGGAACTTCTGCTGCTCGCTGGCCAGCTCGTTCTCCAGACGCTGCTGAAGGGCCAGGATATTCTGCTGCTCACGCTGAAGAGAGGCCTGCTCAGCTTCAGCCTGCTCACGACTGGTAAAGCCATTGCTCTGCAACTTCTGCTGGAAGGCAGCTGCCTTCTTGTCAAGCTGCTGACTCTTGGCCTGGATGGTGTTGCGGGCGTTTGTGCTCTTCTTCTCCAATTCGAGAGACTTCTGCTTGGCAAACTCATACTGTGAGGTCAGAGAATCAATCTCGATATAGGCAATGCGCATGCCATCAGCAGACGCTGCTGCCACCTCTGCGACGGGCTCCTCGTCCATCTTGGGAGCAGAGTTGTTACATGAACTAAAGACGACGGCTACAGCCAGAAGTGCGTATGCACGGAAGATGTTCTTTTTCATTTCTATTTCTTGTTTATTTTGAATGTTCTTGTACTGCCCAACGACGAGCCCTACGCTGCTCACGGTCTTGGTCCATCACGCAGTGAATGCCGCGTGAACGCATCGCCTTCGAGTCATGTATGTGCTGAGAGGAGAAGCGTCCATCTTTCAGGAAAAACAGTTTAATGCACAAAAATGCCATCGATATAGCAATTATTAACGTGCAGATAGCAATTATTTCACTCATTTTTTGTACTTTTGCGGGTGCAAAGGTAATAATTAAAAATTAAACAATATACAATAAAGCATTAAAAATGAATAAAAGTGATTTAAAACCTGCTTCGGTATTCGAGCAATTTGCAAAGATTAACGAAATTCCACGTCCCTCGAAACGCGAAGAGAAGATGATTGAATACCTCAAGAACTGGGGTGAGAGCCACAACCTTGAGACCAAAGTCGACGAAACTGGCAACGTGCTGATTCGCAAGCCTGCCACCAAAGGATATGAAAACCGCAAGACCGTGATTCTGCAGAGCCACATGGATATGGTGTGTGACAAACTGGTGGATGTGGACTTCGACTTCGACAAGGATGCCATCCAGACCTATATCGACGGCGACTGGCTGAAGGCCAAGGGCACCACACTGGGTGCAGACGACGGCATCGGCTGTGCCATCGAGCTGGCCATCCTCGAGGCTACGGACATCGAGCACGGTCCATTGGAGTGTGTCTTTACACGCGACGAGGAGACAGGACTGAGCGGTGCCGAGGGCATGAAGGCTGGTTTCATGACAGGCGATTACCTGATCAACCTGGACTCGGAGGACGAAGGCGAGATGTTCGTGAGCTGTGCCGGCGGCCGCAACACCCAGGCCAAGTTTACCTTCAAGCGTGAAGAGGCTGCAGCCGGTTCGTTCTTCCTGCGTGCACAGCTGAAGGGCCTGACGGGCGGACACTCTGGCGACGACATCAACAAGAAGCGTGCCAACGCTATCAAGTTGTTGGGTCGTTTCCTATTCCAGACCATGAACCGCTATGAGGGCGTGCGTCTGGCCGAGTTCCACTCTGGCAAACTGCATAACGCCATTCCTCGCGATGGTATGTTCGTGATTGCCGTGCCCAACGCTGTCAAGGAGAACGTGAAGGCCGACTGGAACGTCTTCTCTGCTCAGGTGGAGGACGAGTTCCATGTGACCGACACCCAGATGGTGTGGAGCATGGAGAGTGCCGATGCCCAGCCCGTGATCGAGGCTCAGGTGGCTCGCAACTTCGTGTGGGCGCTGCAGGCCGTAGACAATGGCATCTACGCCATCTGTCAGGATCCCGAGTTGAACGGCATGGTGGAGACGTCAAGCAATATCGCTGCCATTCACTCATCTGAGACCGAGATTACTATCCTTTCTTCTCAGCGTTCTAACGTGATGTCAAACCTCGACAATATGTGTGCCACCATCGTGGCCACCTTCCAGTTGGCTGGTGCCGAGGCTCACAGCAGCGACGGCTATCCCGCTTGGAAGATGAGAGCCGAGAGTAAGTTGCGCGACACCGTCGTAGAGACCTACAAGGAACTGTTTGGCAAGGAGCCCGTGGTGCGTGGCATCCACGCTGGTCTGGAGTGCGGTCTATTCTCAGAGCGCTATCCGAATATCGACATGATTTCGTTTGGTCCCACCCTGCGCGATGTGCATACGCCCGACGAGCGTCTGTATATCCCCACCGTACAGATGGTATGGGATCACCTGCTCCTCGTACTGAAGCGCATCTAAGTCATACCACTGAAGCGCACTAATATATATAAGGTGAGTCAAAAGAATATCGAGATAAAAGGGGCGCGCGTCAACAACCTCAAGAATGTTGACGTGCGCATCCCAAGAAATAAGTTCGTAGTGATTGCGGGCGTGTCGGGCAGCGGCAAATCGTCGCTGGCGTTTGATACGCTTTATGCTGAAGGTCAGCGCCGCTATGTGGAGAGTCTGTCGAGCTATGCCCGCCAGTTTCTGGGGCGCATGAACAAACCGGAATGCGACTTCATCAAAGGCATACCGCCTGCCATCGCCATCGAACAGAAAGTCATCGCTCGCAACCCACGAAGCACCGTGGGCACATCAACGGAGATCTATGAGTACCTGCGACTGCTCTTTGCCCGCATCGGCCACACCTTCTCGCCCATCAGCGGGGAAGAGGTGAAACGTCACTCCACCGAGGACGTGATGAAGAAGATGCTGGAGTTTGGCGAAGGCACGAAGTTTCTGATCATGTCACCCCTCATCCAAACCGAGGGACGCACCACGGAACAACAGCTTAAGGCATATATCATGCAGGGCTACAGTCGCATCTTCGTCAATGGCGACGTGCAGCGTATTGATGATTTCCTGGAGAGTGGCACTGAAGCCTCAGACATCTATATCGTCATCGACCGCCTGTCGGCATCGAGCAACAAGGAAACCATCGACCGACTCATTGACTCGGCCGAGACAGCTTTCTACGAGGGTCATGGCGAGATGCGTCTGATGATGTTACCCGCAGGACTGTCGTATGACTTCTCGACTCGTTTCGAGGCCGACGGCATCACATTTGAGGAGCCTACCGACCAACTGTTTTCGTTCAACTCGCCGGCAGGCGCCTGCCCTGAGTGTCAGGGCTTCGGACAGATTATCGGCATCGACGAACATCTGGTCATCCCCGACACCAACCTCTCGGTCTATGACGGCTGTGTGGTGTGCTGGCGTGGCGAGAAGATGGGCGAATGGAAAAACTGGTTCATCCAGCATGCAGCGAAAGACGACTTCCCAATTTTCGAGCCTTATCACAGTCTAACACAGCAACAGAAAGACTGGCTATGGCACGGACTACCTTCTGACAAGAAAGACAAGGAAAAACCTTGTATCGATGCGTTCTTCCAGATGGTGAAGGACAATCAATACAAGATTCAATACCGTGTGATGCTGGCACGCTATCGCGGCAAGACGGTGTGCCCCACCTGTCATGGCACGCGATTGAAGCCCGAAGCGGAGTATGTCAAGATCGACGGACGAAGCATCACCGACCTGGTACAGATGCCGGTCGTCAGACTGCAGGAGTGGTTCCAACGACTAGAACTCACAGAGCACGATGCCGAGATTGGACGTAGATTACTCACGGAGATCACGTCGCGCCTACAGTTCCTATTGGATGTGGGACTGGGTTATCTCACCCTGAACCGTCTGTCGAACTCGCTGTCGGGCGGTGAGAGTCAGCGTATCAACCTCTGCACCTCGCTGGGCAGTAGTCTGGTGGGCTCGCTGTATATCCTCGACGAGCCTAGCATCGGCTTGCACTCGCGTGACACCGACCGTCTCATCAAGGTGCTGAAAGAGCTGCAGGCACTAGGCAACACCGTTGTCGTGGTAGAGCACGACGAGGAGATTATCAGGGCGGCCGACTATCTGATTGACGTCGGTCCTGATGCTGGTCGACTGGGTGGCGAGATTGTGTTTGCGGGAGAGCCTTCTGGGGAATCTAGTGATTCTAGAAGTTCTGGTGATTCTAGAAGTCCTAGGAAATCTAGTGAATCTAGTTTATCCAGTTCCTCTAGTTTATCTAGTCCTTCTATCCACAAAAGCTACACCCTCGCCTATCTCTCGGGCGAAGAAACAATTCCTGTGCCCCAGAGCCGCCGTCCTTGGAACCGCCACATCGACATCAAAGGGGCTCGCATGAACAACCTGCGAGGCATCGACGTGGAGATTCCACTGAACGTACTCACCGTGGTGACTGGCGTGTCGGGCTCGGGCAAGTCGAGCCTCATCAAAGGCATCCTCTACCCTGCCATCAAGCGGCATTTGGGTGATGTGTGTGATGCGCCTGGCGAATATAGCGGACTGACGGGCGATCTGGATGCCATCAAGCGCATCGAGTTTGTGGACCAGAACCCCATTGGCAAGTCAACACGCTCGAACCCTGCCACCTATGTGAAGGCATGGGATGCCATTCGCGACCTGTATGCCGACCAGCCCTTGGCTCAGCAGATGGGTTTCACACCGCAGTATTTCTCGTTCAACGCCGACGGCGGACGATGCGATGAGTGCAAGGGCGTGGGTACCATCACGGTGGAGATGCAGTTTATGGCAGACCTCGTGCTGGAATGTGAGTCATGTCATGGCAAGCGTTTCAAACACGACGTCCTGGACGTGAAGTACGAGGGAAAGAATATCGACGACGTGTTGAATATGACCATCACAGAGGCCATTGAGTTCTTCAGCACGCACAAGCAAAAGACCATCGTGAACCGCCTGAAGCCATTGGAGGACGTGGGACTGGGCTACATCAAACTAGGGCAAAGTTCGAGCACCTTGTCTGGCGGTGAGAACCAGCGCGTAAAGTTGGCCTATTTCATTGGGCAGGAGAAGCAGGAGCCTACTCTCTTTATCTTCGACGAGCCCACCACGGGATTACATTTTCACGACATCAAATGCCTGATGGCATCGATGGACGCCCTCATCTCAAGAGGTCACACCATCGTGATCATCGAGCACAACATGGATGTCATCAAACTGGCCGACCACATCATTGACTTAGGTCCTGACGGTGGCGACAAGGGTGGCAACCTGGTGGTATGTGGCACACCGGAAGAGGTGGCTCAATGCCAAGAGAGTATCACTGGACAATACCTGAAAGAAAAGCTATAGAAAAAACTCCGAGTGATGCTCGCCAGAGCACCTGCGGAGCACAAGAAAACGAATGATATGAAAGAACTGAATCTGAAGCCAATCATCATGGAATGCCAGATGGAGGAGTTGTCAAACGATGACCAATTCCTGCTGTCGAAAGCCATTGAGTCAACCAACAACAGTTATGCCAAATACTCGCATTTTCATGTGGGTGCTGCCTTGCAACTGGAAAACGGAGAGGTGCTGGCTGGCTGTAACCAGGAGAATGCCGCCTTCCCTGCAGGCATCTGCGCAGAGCGTTCTGCCATATTTGCCGCCGGAGCAAAATATCCTGATGTGGCTCCCGTAGCCCTGGCTATTGCCGCGCGTCAGCCCAACGGTGAACTGACCAGCGAGCCGGTGAGTCCCTGCGGCACTTGCCGACAGGTGATTATCGAGACAGAGACGCGCTTCAGCAAACCACTGCGCATCCTACTCTATGGCAAAAACAAGGTATATGTCATGGATGGCATCAAGCATCTCATGCCTCTGTCGTTTACAGAGTTCTAATCTGGCTGAGCATGCCCCTGGGTGGGCTTAGTAATAGCACCCCAATCCCTGTGCCGTGGAAAGGGAGTCAAGATGAAAGTCGTACTTCAAATTCTTCTCGTCAACGAGTTTGAAGTGCAGCTTTCCTTGGATAGAGTCTTTTGGGGTCTCCCATATCATATTCACAAAACGCAGACTATCTTCCGTCTCTACCTTCGGCGTGCGTAACAACGATGCCGAGAAGCGATAGTCAAAGGCGTTCAGGGTGTCGGGAGCCATCCCCATCACCACATCTTCATCATAGCCCGTCACGATACTACTGTCACACACTAGTCCATAGAGGGGCATCAGGTTACTGAATCGCAATGCCGCACCACGACCACCGGTAAAGGGATAGAACTGTGCTAGGGTACAATGCTTCATATCCGCAAAACCTCCTATGATACTCACGCAATCGCCTTGGGTATTAGAGAACTGACAGTCGTGAAGACGGATATTTGAATTGAACGCTACAAGGCCAATACCCTTACAATTATGAATGATGCAACGCTCCATATCAAGTCGGAGGATATTAGCATCGAAGGCAGCCGAATCACAACGAATGCCAAACTTACCTGCATTGCGTATCTCAGTATCTTTCAATACATTGCCCGTGGACGACTGATGGAACAGGATGCCTCCTTGCGTGCCCCACTGTCCACTAATACGGTCGTAAGGCAGATAGTCGAACATATGGTCCAAGCGGTCACCACGCAACACCACGCCATTCGTCAGGAGACGGCCATAGACATCGATACCCTTGCCTTCATGGAAATAGAGCGTCGTGTTCTTAATAGTGAGCGTTGCGGCGCTATCCACTTGGATGCCGCCATAGATAACGATAGGACGTTGACTCTCAATAAGACTATCGGAAGAGATGACTATATCATGCAACTGTAGCGCATCCCAGGCGTAGGCCTGCAACGGAACGATCTGCTCCACCCCACTCTCCAACTTAAACACCAGTTGATCCTCGATGAGTCGTGGTTCCATCTCATCCTTCTCCGACGGTGTCAACTCCACAAACACACGGATACTATCGTTCTTCCGGATTTCAAGGTCGGTAATCACCGAGCCATAGGTATTGTCCAGATAGAAGCCATCAACATTGACACGGAAACCCGTCTGGTTGCCCTGCTTCAGGCGTACGCTCTTCAAGCGCAAACCGTCGGAAGAGTAATTATATACCCAAAAGTCGTAGGTCCTAGAACCAACATTCGAGAAGATGGTATCCATCTTCACGGAGTCCCTGGAGAAAGTCAACAAAGCATGTGGACTCGTGGTAAACGAGTCATCATCTGAACAGGCCACGAAAGCCAGTAGTATGGAGAATAAAAAAAGAGTCCGTCTTATCATATACTGATAAAACGGACTTTTTGCGATTTTATTATTTAATCAGTCATATTTATAAGGTACGGGCAGGGACTAAATCTACCTTCTTGCCCCTTGCTCCTTGCCCCTCTATTACTTAAAGTACCTCTTCAGCAAGCCTGCAAAACCTGCACCATGACGGGCCTCGTCCTTTGCAGCCTCGTGAACCATGTCGTGAATAGCATCGAAGCCCATAGCCTTAGCTTGCTTGGCCAGTTCGAACTTATCAGCACAAGCACCCTCTTCGGCAGCAGCACGCTTCTCCAGATTGGTCTTGGTATCGAAAACAACCTCACCTAACAGTTCTGCAAACTGAGCTGCATGCTTAGCCTCCTCCAGTGCATAGCGGTTGAAAGCCTCGGCAATCTCAGGATAGCCCTCGCGGTCAGCCTGACGAGCCATAGCAATGTACATACCAACCTCTCCACACTCACCATTATAGTTGTTGCGCAACTCTTGAATCATCTCTTCGGGAACGCCCTCAATCTTACCATCACCTAGGCGGTGAACTGTAGCGTAGGTTACGTCGCCAGCTTGTTCCTTCAGTTCAGAGAACTTAGAGGCAGGAGCCTTACAGATTGGACACTTCTCGGGTGCAGCATCGCCTTCGTAGATATATCCACAAACGGCGCAGATAAACTTTTTCTTCATAGTTTTTAGAATTTGTTAGTTATTGTGTGGGCGTCATACGCCCTTGATTATCAAATCACTTCGATGCCTTGCTTTTTGCAAAGCTCAAGGCTCATCTCCTTCAGCTTGAACTTCTGGATCTTACCTGAACCCGTCAGTGGGAACTGGTCAATGAAGAAGACATACTTCGGAATCTTGTAGCGGGCTATCTTGCCGCGACAGAACAGCTGGACGTCCTCTGCTGTCATCTTGGCTCCCTCCTCAAGGATGATGAAGGCACCAACGGCCTCACCATATTTCTTTGAGGGCACTGCGGCCACCTGTACGTCGCGGATGCCAGGCATATGGTAGAGGAACTCCTCAATCTCACGCGGATAGATATTCTCACCGCCACGGATAATCATGTCCTTGATACGACCAGTGATCTTATAGAAACCGTCTTCGTCCTTCACTCCCAAATCACCTGAGTGCAGATAGCCATTCTTGTCTATCACCTCTGCCGTTGCCTCGGGGTTCTTATAGTAGCCTTTCATGACGTTGAAGCCCTTGCAGCACATCTCCCCCTGCACTCCAACGGGGCACTCCTCACCCGTCTCTGGGTCGAGTACCTTGACGTCGACAAACGGGAAGTCGCGACCAACGGTGGTGCAACGCTGCTCGAATGTATCGTTCAGACAGGTCTGCGTCATGCCGGGAGATGATTCTGTAAGGCCGTAGACGCTGGTGATGGTCATATACATCTTCTCTGAGACCTGCTTCATCAGTTCGATAGGACACAGGCTTCCAGCCATGATTCCTGTACGCAGACAGGTGAGGTCGAACATGTCGAACATCGGGTGGTTCAACTCGGCAATGAACATCGTGGGCACACCATAGACGGCCGTACAACGTTCTTTATGAATAGAGGCCAGTACAACTAGGGGATCAAACTTCTCAACCATCACTTCCGTACAGCCGTGTGTCAGACAGTTCATCGTGGCCAACACCACACCAAAGCAGTGGAACAGAGGAACACATACACAGAGCTTGTCATCCTGCGTAAAGCCCATATTCTCGCCCGTGAAGTAGCCGTCGTTGGCAATACCAAAGTGAGTCAGCATCACGCCCTTGGGGAATCCTGTGGTACCCGAGGTGTACTGCATGTTACAAACATCATAGCAGTTCACCTTCTTCTTCATCTCGTTCAGCGTCTCGTCCTCGATATTCTGTCCAAGTAGCAGCAACTCTGCCGTATTGTACATACCACGATACTTCTCCATGCCAATGTACACAACATTCTTCAGGTAGGGGAAACGCTCGCTGTTCAGATGGCCACGCTCGCAGGTTTTCAACTCAGGCAGCATGGTATAGGTCATGTCTACATAGTTACAGTCCCATGTGCCATCGGTAATGCAAAGCACCTCCATGTCGGAGTCTTTACAGAGGTATTCCAGCTCGTTCTGCTTATAGTTGGTGTTCACCGTAACGAGTACAGCACCAATCTTAGCCGTAGCATATAGGAAGGTAAGCCAGTCAGGGACGTTGGTTGCCCAGATACCTACGTTAGAACCGTTCTTCACACCTATAGAAATCAGGCCCTTTGCAAGGTTGTCCACGCGTTGGTTGAACTGACTCCAAGTGAAGCGAAGGTCGCGGTCCGAATAAACAATATACTCCTTATCGGGGGTTGTCTCTGCCCAATACTCCAGCCACTGGCCCAGGGTGCGCTCATGGAGCTTATAACCTGCACTGCCTGTCTCTGCCGGATATGTTCTGTCAGGCAGCGGTCTGCCTGCCATATCTAATTTCACGTTACTCATTCTTTCAACCGATTTAGAAAGGAATATAAATAACGGCAAGAATCTTGGCAGACTTGCCAGGAGCTCCGTGGAGGTGATGCTTGACAATAGAATCGTAGTAGATGCTGTCGCCCTCCTTCAGAGTGTAGGTTTCCTTACCATAGTCAATCTCCACCTCGCCACTCATGACATAGATAAACTCCTCTCCTTCATGTTCAGAGAGCTGGTAATCCTTATTCTCCGTAGGATTGATGTTGATGATAAACGGTTCCATGTGACGGCCAGCCTTCTGCTGAGCTAACGGATGATATATCATATGGGTACGGGCATCTGTGGCACCATTGGAGAAGCTAATGCTACTCTTCTGTTCACGCTCCTCAGCGCGGCAGACGACAGGGCCAAGAGCATCGCTATCGTCAAGGAATGTACCAAGACGAACGCCTAAGGCACGAGCTACCTTAATCAGCGGTCCCAGAGAAGGCAGATTAACATCGTTCTCAATAGAGGTTATCTGCTCGGCAGTAAGACCGCTACGCTCTGATATTTCTTCGATGGTGAGGTTTTTCGATTCCCTCATTCCCTTAATCTTGTGTCCGACGACACTTTGCTTGTCTGTCATAATTATTGTGTTCTAACTATTTTATATTATTACAAATAGGCTGCAAATTTACGAAAAAAGGCTGAAAAATCAGCCTTAATTTCAGAATATTAACACTATCGATCAAAAATACCTTTGAAGAACCCGCCAACAGCCTTGCCGACACGACCAGCT
>Ga0265300_10004516_pt1 | contig 11054 bp, 9 predicted proteins | sample AusTroGonzalo_MG_FD_193482 | JGI IMG/M metagenome (GOLD analysis project Ga0265300, IMG submission 193482) | Bovine rumen microbial communities from tropical cattle in Woodstock, Queensland, Australia - Gonzalo_03 | ecosystem: Host-associated > Mammals > Digestive system > Stomach > Rumen ... | reverse complement strand
CCGTGTGCCCAGACAAGGAGCTCATCCTCCTGGAAGGCGAATGCCACAGCAACTGGGTGAATTCCAAGGTCCTGAAAAGAATGGGCATTGCCGATGATACCCCGGATCCCGTTCCCGGACTTGCCTATTATGTTAGAAAGGACGGCCATGTGACCGGTAACTCCTTTGAAACCGCCAGCTGGCCCATTCTCTTTGATGGCGTAAACGACCTGACGGAAGAGCAGATCCGGGTGTCTCTCGAGCGTTGGATCGAGTATTCCAAAAAGGTGGGCGTCAGCGCGGTCTTCGACGCCGGCTTCCCGGAGCACAACCCTGTCCACGAGCGGATGTATGACATCTTGTGCAAGATGGACAAGGAAGGCAAACTGCCCATCTACATTGACGGATGCTACGTGCTCACCCGCCCCAGCAAGATGCAGGAAGCTATTGAAGAGGTTAAGCGCTTCAACAAAAAGTTCAACTCGGAGCACCTGAAGGTGCACACTCTTAAGATCTTTATGGACGGCACCCTGAAGATCGAGACGGCGGCACAGGTCACGCCTTATGTAGATACGGGTGTGACGGGCACTACCGCCTTCCAGCCTGCCCAGGTGGCCGAAATTCTGAAGGCCCTCAACGAAGCCCACCTCGACCTCCACGTACATACTGTGGGCGAAGCAGCTTCCCGAGTGGTCCTGGACGGTGTGGAGCTGGCCAAGAAGGAATTGGGAGACAAGTTCCACGTGAGGGTTACCTGCGCTCACCTGGAGGTGCAGGACGATGCCGACCTTCCCCGCTTTGCCAAGCTGGGCGTATTTGCCAATTACACCCCCTGGTGGCACAACGGAGGCGGCCCGGGCGTATTGGCCCAAATGCTTGGAGAGAAGCGCTCCAGGAGCATGTACCGTTGCAAGACGGTCTGGAATTCCGGCGCCACGGTAGCCTGGTCCAGCGACAATGTGGCCGGCGGTGATTTCACCACCTGGAGCCCCTACCTGGGTATGGAGATTGGTATGACCCGCACCATTTCGGAGAAGACCAATGTCCCTGCTTACTGCATAAGCCCTATTATGAATCCTCCGGCAGAGGAGCGGATGAACATAGAAGAAATGATGATTGGCTACACCATCAACGGTGCCAAACAGCTGGGTATCGAGGCCGCCAAGGGCTCCATTGAGGCCGGCAAGGACGCCGACTTCCTGGTGTTCGACAACGACCTGCTGAAGGCCGAACCCGACGGTTTCAGCCACAACATACCGGCCGAAGTCTATATGGGCGGCAAGAAAATGAACTGATTATGAATAGCGAGAATAAGAAATTGGCCGTGAAGTGCAACAACGGCACCTTCATTGGCAAGGAGACGGACGAACTGATTATCTGGAAGGGTATCCCCTACGCCACTCAGCCAGTGGGAAAGCTTCGTTGGCAGAAGGCTCTGCCTTCCGCCGACGATGATGGCGTGTACGATGCTACAAAGCCCGGCCACGTGCCCATCGGACCTCTGAACGACTCGTTTGGGACGGCAGAGTTCGGCGAGGACTGTCTGGTGCTGAACATCTACTGCAATACCAGCTGCCCCGGCGGCAAGAAGCCGGTCATGGTGTGGATTCACGGCGGCGGATTCTGCTCCGAATCCCAGGCGTCGCCCCTCTATAACCTTACCAACATCGCAAAACAGTGTCCCGACATCCTGTTCGTGTCCATCGACTACCGGCTGGGCTTCCTAGGATTTATGAACTTCGAGCGGGTTCCCGGCGGAGAGAACTTCAAGGAGGCCGGCAACCTGGGCCTGCTGGACCAGCTTGAAGCCCTCCGGTGGGTACATAAGAACATCGCCGGCTTCGGCGGCGATCCGGACAATGTGACAATCTTCGGCGAATCGGCAGGATCGGCCAGCGTCACCTTCCTTCCTCTCATCGAAGGAAGCGATGGGCTCTTCCGCAGAATCATCGCGCAGAGCGCCAATATTGCCTACACCGACACCATGGAGCATGGCATCCACGTCACGCAGAACTTCCTCACCGCTACGGGCTGCCAGAGTATGGACGAGCTGATGCAACTCACTACCGAGCAGCTCGTCGAGGCCACCCTGAACGCAGGCATGATTGACAAGAACAGCCTTCTTGGATTTGCCAACTTCCCGCTCCTGGACGGCGTCACGCTGCCCGAAGACCGTGCGGTCCTGTACGAGATGTGGGGAGACGAGAAGCGGGCCAAGATCGATTTGATGCTGGGGTCCAACCAGGACGAAATCCGCTATTTCGTCCCCTCCGAGGGCGGTGAAGAAGGTTTTGCGTATACGCTGAGGTGGATTGCGAAGCGGGATCGCGCGCTGCTGAACGACGAGGAGAAGGTCCAGTTTGACAAGTTCATGGCTACGATGTCCGGCGAAAGCGAACTGAAGAGGCTGGAGCAATATTGCAACGACATCAACTTCCGCGCAGGCAATACCGATATGGCCATCCGGCACGCTGCCGCGGGCGGCAACACCTACATGTATTTCGTCAGGAAGCCGGTGACTACCCCTTATCTTGGCGCAATACACGCGGCCGAGCTTCCGTACCTGTTCGACAATCCCTTGGCGGATCCGATGGGAAGCGGAGAGATCGTTTCCACCGAAGACTGCGAGTTCCGTCATGTCGTCAAGGAGATGTGGACCAATTTCGCACGTACGGGCAACCCTTCCACCGACAAATACCAGTGGAAGAAGTTCTCGGGAGAAGACCGCAAGACGATGGTCTTCGACGATGCCATCGGCCTGCAGAAGGATATCTTCGGAAGGCGCGAAGACCTGATGATGTCCTGGGCCAGGCGTCTCGGAAACGGCTCGTCCAAGCGGGTTTGCTAAAGCTAACGTCATGATATAAAAAGGATTCAGAATATGAAAAAGATGAAAATATGGCTGGCCGCCATCCTTGTTTGCGGCGCAGGTTTATTCACTTCCTGCGACAAGACCGGCACAGACCTTTCCGACAGGGTCCTGGGCAAATGGATTGTCGCCGATCTGAACGGCGAGGCGTGCCCCACCTCCTGGAAGTCGGTGGTTACCTTTGAGTCGGCTAAGAAGGGATATTACAGCCTTTCCGAAATCACCACGATGACCTGGGAAAACAAGACGCCGGCCGAGGTCACATTCCAGGGAAACGGTTTTACCGCCATTGAGGAAGAAGGTGACTACAAAAGCGTGCTGACAGTTACCGTCAACTCCATTACCGACAAGGAAATGCGATTGAAAACCGACTGGACCATTACCAGCGGCTCCCTGATTCTTCTGCACGAGGTTTATGATGAGCGCTGGGTGCGGGTGACAGACAACTTTGAGCAAGCTGTCCTCGGCACCTGGGAGGCACAGGTTCCGGACGGGAGCCTTGGCTCCGGAGGGGCAAAGCAGCAAACCTGGCGCTGGGAGTTCAAAGCCGACGGAACCTATGTTTTCTCCCTGAAGAATGGAGACGCAGAATGGCAGGTCTTTGAAGACATAATATCTGATTACTTCGTTGACGGACCGCTCCTTTGCACCCGCTGGCAGAATACCGCCTCCAGTGATGAACAGCGTGACTGGTGGGAGATTGAGAGCATCCAGAACGGCAAGATGAAGTGGACGGCCCTGCGAATTGACGAGAATCTCCTGACGCACACCGAGACCCTGGTGCTGAACAAGACGAAATAATATTCAGGGGTGAAAGCGCAGCTCATAGAAAGGTATCGCCATTTCTGCCGTTGGCAGCAGGAGGGGCCGCGCTATGTCAATCGGCATCCGGACACCGTCCAGCATTGCCAGAATTGCGGAACCGAGTTTACCGACAACTTCTGTCCGCGCTGCGGGCAGCGTGCCGGGGTGGGACGCGTGGGTTGGAAGTCGGTCCGGGAGAGCGTGGCCATTCTATGGGGGATGGACTCCCGTTCTCTCACCTCTACGCTGGTTCAGTTGCTGCTTCGCCCCGGCTATCTGATTCGCGACTATATCAGCGGTCGTCGGCAGGTTTCGTACCCGCCGGTGAAGATGCTGGTCATCGTGAGCCTGTTCACGGTCATCGTGGAGTCTGTCTTCCATCTGCATAATGAAGTCCTGTCCTGGCATTACGATATCCCGGAGGTGGACAACGTCGTTCAGTGGTTCAACGACCACAGGAACTGGGGCAAACTTCTGTTGCAGTCCTTCTTTATTCTGCCAACGTGGGTCGTGTTCCGCTTCGCCCCCCGCTATCCCCGCCACACGTTGCCGGAGGGCATTTTCCTGCAAGTCTTCTTGAGCACCCAGAGCCTCCTCCTGTGGTTTCTTAACTACTGGAACGGCCGGATCGCCTTTGTCGCAGGTGCCATCTTTATGCTGATTACCTATCACCAGCTCTTCGGTTACGGCTGGTGGGGTACGCTGTGGCGCCTTACCGTCACCGCCCTCACGTCCATGCTGATGCTTTTGCCTCTCCTGGCGCTTGCCTTCCTGTTCGGTGAAGACGACAGAAAGGATACTGCCATTGCGGCAGGTCCGTGGCTTCTTGCCATGGTCATCTTGCTGATATCCGTCCTGCTCTCTGCCTCCTATCTGATTTCCCGATATCAGAACAAAAGAAATAAAACGACGTCGCACATTACCAATAACGAAACCAGAACAAAACGATGAGGGATAAGAAAAAGATGAAATTCTGGCTGGCCGCCGCCCTCGCCTGCAGCGTGGGCGTGTTCTCGGCGTGCACAAAAGGCGATGGGCCCGACACTGGGAAGAAAGCGCTGCTGATTATCTTGGACGGCTGGGGCATTGGGGACAAGGGCCAGGGCGACGTGATTGCGCAGACGGCCACGCCTTACATAGACAATTTGATGGCGAGCTGCCCCCATTCCCGGCTGCAGGCCTCCGGCGAGTACGTGGGCCTTCCAGACGGGCAGATGGGCAACTCGGAAACGGGGCACCTGAATATTGGCGCCGGGCGCGTGGTCTATCAGGACCTGGTGAAGATCAACCGCGCCTGTGCCGACAACTCCATCCTGGAGAACCCGGAGATCAAGTCGGCCTTCAGCTACGCCAAGTCCAGCGGCAAGAACCTGCACCTGATGGGCCTGACATCCACGGGCGGCGTTCATTCCTCACTGGACCATCTGCTGAAACTCCTGGACATCGCCAAGGAGTACAACATCTTTAACTGCTACGTCCACTGTTTCATGGACGGCCGAGACACCGACCCCTACTCCGGCAAGGGCTTCATCGCCGACGTTCAGCGGCACATGGACGAGACGGGCGCAGGCAGCATCGCGTCAGTCATCGGCCGTTATTACGCCATGGACCGCGACAAGCACTGGGACCGCATCAAGTTGGCCTACGACCTGCTTGTTGACGGCAAGGGCCGCGAGGTGAACGACATGGTGGAGGGCGTACAGTCGTGCTATGACAGCCACACCGAGGAGCACAAGAACACCGATGAGTTCATGGAACCGCTCGTCAACGGCAACATCGACGGCCGTATCCAGGAGGGCGACGTGGTCATTTTCTTCAACTTCCGCAGCGACCGCGCCAAGGAACTGACCGTGGTGCTCACGCAGCAGGACATGCCGGAGCAGGGCATGACGACCATCCCCAACCTCCAGTATTACTGCATGACGCCCTACGATGACTCCTTCACGGGCGTTCACGTCATTTTCCCCAAGGATAACCTGGATAACACCCTGGGAGAGTATATCTCCAGCAAAGGCCTGAAGCAGCTGCATATCGCCGAGACCGAGAAATACGCCCACGTGACTTCCTTCATCAACGGCGGACGGGAAGAACCGTTCCCGGGCGAAGACCGCATCCTGGTGAATTCTCCAGCCGTGGCTACCTACGACCTGAAGCCCGAGATGTCGGCCTTCGGGGTGAAGGACAAGCTGGTGGAGGCGCTGAAGACAAAGCAATACGATTGGGTTGTGGTGAATTTCGCCAACGCCGACATGGTGGGTCACACGGGCGTCTATACCGCTATTGAATCGGCCGTGAAGGTAATCGATGATTGCCTGAATGAAGTGGTTGAAACCGCCAAAAAGATGGGTTATGAAACCATTATCACAGCCGACCACGGAAATGCCGACCACGCCCTCAATGACGACGGCACGCCCAATACAGCTCATTCCACGAACCCGGTTCCTCTCATATACGTCACGGAGAATAGAAACGCGACGGTGCAGGACGGTGTCCTGGCCGACGTCGCCCCTTCCATCCTCCACATCATGGGTCTGGAACAACCCGTGGAAATGACGGGCCGGTCGTTGCTGAGCAAGAAATAATGATCGTAATGGAAGCAAAGCAAATCAAGCTGAGTGAATGGGAGTCCTTCGGAGGCGGAGGATACGGTGAGTCCTTTTACAACAAAACGGACGACTCTGTTATTCTCAAACTCAACAAAACCAGCGTTTCGGCCCAGAGGGCGCAGGAGGAATTCCGGCGCTCCAAGGCCGTGTACGACATGGGGATTCCCTCGGCTGAGCCCTACGATTTCGTTACCGACGGTGAGCGCTACGGCATGATTGTCCAGCGCATCCAGGGGAAAGAGTCCTTCGGCCGTATCCTGGCTGATCATCCCGAAAGGCTGGAAGAGCTGGCGGGGATCATGGCAGAATATGCCCGGGCCCTGCATGCTATTCCCTGCGATACGACGGTCTTTGGCAGTACCGCCCTGATTATCAGAGAAATGATTGCCGGGAACAGCACCATACCGGAGGATATCAGGGAAAGGGTTCTTGGCTACATTGACCAGCTGGAACCCGCCACTACCTGCCTTCACGGAGACCTGAACCCCTGTAACATCATCACGGCGCAGGGTAAGGTGTACTGGATAGACTTGGGAGACTTTGGCTATGGGGACCCGATGCTGGATTTCCGCATTATGGACCACATGAGCCTTCTGGGCCCCAATCCGTTCCTTCGACGCATCCTCCACATGGATAGGCCCATGCTGCGCCGCTTTTATGAGGCCTTTAAAACACATTATTTTGGCGAGAACTGGAATTCGCCCGAACTTAGGGAGAAGATGGACCGGATTGACTACATCCAGGCCGCAAAAGTCATGCGCACCTGGCCTTCGGCCAATCATTTGAATCTACCCTTCCTTCAGGGAAAGAAGCTCAAGACTGCGCTCAATCTCTTTACCAGCGACCATATGAAACTGGTATAAGCACGATTCAAGTATTATGAATAAACGGATATTCTTGTCAATTGCTACGCTTGTTTCGCTGGCCCTGGCTGTCCTGGGCTGCGGCGTCTCCTGCAGAACGGTAGCTGTGCCGGATTCGCCCACTGTGGCCAGGATTCAACAGCAGGGAACCGTGCTCGTGGGCACCACGGGAGATTACCGGCCGCTCAGCTACAGGGAGTCGGAAACCGGATTATACTGGGGATTTGATCTGGATATCGCAGGAGAGATCGCAAAGAAGATGAACGTCTCCGTCACGTACGTTCCCACGTCCTGGCCCACCTTGACGGCCGATGTCCAGGATCCGGCGCTGTTCGACTTCGCCATCGGCGGCATCACCATCACGGACACCCGGCTTGAGACGATGGACATGTCCGAGGGATACCTGGGCAACGGGAAAACCATCCTCTGCCGCAAGGAAGATGCGGGAAAGTACACTTGCCAGGAAGACCTCAATCATCCCGAAGTGCGCGTGATGGTGAACCCCGGCGGTCTCAATGAGAAGTTCGCCCGGGCCAAGCTTCCCAACTGCACGCTCATTGTTTTTGACAAAAACGAAGAGATTCCCAACCAGGTGGCCGAGGGGAACGCCGACATCATGATCACCGAGATCACCGAGGCCCCGTGGTACGTGCAGAACGATACACGCCTCGCCGCCCCGCTGCTGGACAAACCCTTTACTCGCGGACAGATAGGCGTGTTGATGCGAAAAGGGCAGGAGGACCTGATGGATGTCGTGAACGCCACCATCCGTCAGATGAAGGCCGACGGCAGCCTTAAGGCCCTGCATGAGAAATACGGATTACAATATGCATTTTAAAAGTTATGACCTCATAGCAGACGAGTACAAGGAAATCCTCCTTGACCCGGATATGGAGGCATAATTTGCGAGCGTGGTTCAGGATCAGGGCGAGAAGTTCACTATCGACAGCCCCCAGACCATCCGCTTCAAGAATCTCCGGGATTGTTCTCCGAAGGGATCGGCTTTCTTCCGGCTAAGGGAACAATAGTTCGCGTTTCTTTTTGATGACAGCCGTGATGTGGTTGACTTCGTCGGAAGGAACACCTTCCTCGCGTGCGTATCCGGCAAAATGCGAGACGGCTTCATCTACCTGTTCCAGAATCTCTTTGGGGTGCCGAATGCTTTGGGCCGCGGCAACCTCAAAGAGATCTTTGTCGGTAATGTCGTCGCGTTTCCCGTTGACGGTCAGTTGATGCGCATTCGCCCATTGCCCGTGGGGATTGTAACTGAAACCCATATCATAGGCGGGCGCCAAATGCCAGGAGCCATCTCTTTCCATTAAAAAAGAGATGTTCTTCGTGTGATCATCCATATTGACGCTCAATACGTTGAACAGCATTCTCCGGAACATTTCCTCGCTTTGGACATAATCCAGATTCAGCATCCGCATGGCTCTGAAAACCTGTTCATAGGAATAAGCGCCCGGTTTCTGGAAATCATAATGAGCCAGGCCGCAGAGGGTTTGCATGTGTATTTTCTGGCCGCCTCTTCTGTCGAACCTTTTTGTCATAAAGTGCGCCCTGTCGTTTTCGCGGATAAGCCGGCATTCCGTCATCTGAATTCCGGCATCCTTCACGCAACGGGAGAAAGCATATTCAATTCGCCCGTAGTTGGCCGGATTAACCGGGCGGGCGTGAGAATCGAATCCGTCAAACTTGAGCAGCCAATAATCGAATCCTTCCGGTGCCGGAACTTGGCCGGAGCGTATTTCTCCCGTTTTGTCGTTCAGTGCGATGATGGCCTTGGCGCGCTGTCCGCCGGCAGATGTGCCAATCTTCAGAATGTCGAGGATTGCTTGCTCTTTGTTGTCGAAACAGGTTTTGAATCCCTCTTTTGACGACAGGGCTTCCCTGGCCGTTTCCACCAAAGCATCCAGTTCAATCAGGGAACTCTCATCCATGTATGTTTCCCGTGCCGGCTGGTATTCCAGTGCACCCATGCAACGTTGTCCCTGGAAAGAGAGTTTCTCCAAAGCGTTGGCCTGGCCCTCGTCCCGCGAATTCAGCGTGAGCCACTGGTTAAGAAGCGCCTGGCCAAAACTGTCCGGTAAAGAGTCCGCAATCATCCCCGGCAGGCCGTTGAAGGTTTCACGGTTGAGGTTGGGGAAGCTGTAAACCCGCCTTCCGTCGGTTGGCATCATAAGCGGTGAAGGCTGCAGGCCGCTGGAACGGAAAGCCTCGGTATATTCAAAATCACAGAAGCCGTTTTCCAGCAGACGGAGCGCCCCAATGGGCTTACCATATAGGAGTACTGTTATTGTCTGAATCATCTTTTCTTGCTTTTGATGCACGTTTGCGTGTTTTCATTCCGGCTTCCAGTTTCTGGTATTCCAATGGAGAAATTTCTTTCTCCTGAAAGAAAGGGGAAAGCGCATCCAGCCTGTCCAGAATACGCAGCACTTTTATCAGGTTCTGCATCGAGGTGCCTTTCCCGTTTTCTACCTGATAAATGGTTGCCAGACTCAACTGCGTCTTATTCGCCAGATGAACCTGTGTCAGGTTCATCTCCAGCCTCCAGGCTTTGATCTGTTCGCCCATTCTCTTAAGGATGGCGCCGTCTGTCATCCATTTCAAATTTTCCATAACTATTGGAATTCCTATATGTTGATTGCAAATATAGCCTATAATATGCGTTATTCCAAGAGTTGTGTCTCTTTTTTTTCAGCCAGCTCTCCGAAAGCATCGATTCCCTTCCGGCTTTCAAAATCTGCAAAAAGGTTTCAGGATTTGCAAAACTTGCCAACGGAGATCTTTTCTTGTTGGCATTCTCGGCCAGAATAGCGATATTTAGAAGAACTAAGACAGAATGACCAATGAAACAGACTTTGATTTTCGGCAATATCATCACGATGGATGAGAAGCGGCCCTTCGCCAAGGCTGCATTGGTGAAGAACGGCGTATTTGCCTATATCGGCAGCGCAGAGGAAGCGAAACGGCTTGCCGCGGCAGACGCCGAGGTGCTGGACTACGGTGAGAATTTCATCTATCCCGGCTTCCTGGAATCCCACTGCCACGGCTATTTTGCCGGTGACCGTGCCGTCGGACAGGCGAACCTGATGCAAGTCGGTCTGACCGATTACGCAAAATACCGCGAAATCATCAAGGAATTCATTGCGAAGAACCCGCAGCGCAAGTTCTATGTGGCCGCAGGGTGGGCGGAAAACGAGGAATATGTCACAAAGGCCTACCTGGACGAGATCTGTTCCGACAAGCCGCTGCTCATGCAAACCGGCGGCGGACATTCCATGCTGCTCAACACCAAAGCGCTGGAATGGGCCGGCATAGACGCGGCCTATGCAAAGAAAATGGGCTATGATCTGGTGCACGTGGACAAAAACGGCGAACCGGACGGCTACATCTGCGAAGCACCTGTGATGGAATTGATGCCAAAGCTTTCCGCAACATTTGAGGAAGCCAAAAACCTGCTGCTTGCCTGGCAGGAAATCGCCTTCAAGAACGGCTATACCGCCGTTGCCGATGCCGGTACGGAGATTTTCTTCAAAGAGTCCGCCCAGGCATACCATGCATTGGAGGAAGAAGGCAAACTGAAGCTGCGTACCTACGCATACATATTGACCGAAGACAATGTGGATGATCCGAAGGCCGAAGTGGCCCGCGTCGCCGCAGTCCGCGCCAATTACGGCGGCGAATACTTCCATGTGGTGGGCATCAAGGCGTTCCTTGACGGTGTGACCGAAGCCCATACGGGCTGGCAGAATCAGGATTATGCCGATCAGCCGGGCTATCACGGCGTGGAGCGTTTCAACAACCATGACAAGATGGTGCAGCTGATTGCAGAAGCCGACAAGGAAGGCCTCTCCGTCCATGTCCATTCCGAAGGCGGCGGAGCCACCCATTTCATGCTCGGCTGTATCGAGGACGCAGAAAAGATTA
>Ga0265300_10004514_pt1 | contig 11057 bp, 24 predicted proteins | sample AusTroGonzalo_MG_FD_193482 | JGI IMG/M metagenome (GOLD analysis project Ga0265300, IMG submission 193482) | Bovine rumen microbial communities from tropical cattle in Woodstock, Queensland, Australia - Gonzalo_03 | ecosystem: Host-associated > Mammals > Digestive system > Stomach > Rumen ... | reverse complement strand
TGTATTCTTGCATCCTTTAACGGCTTATCAAGAATCTCGGACACCTTGTCAATAAAGGCTTTTTTTATCTCTGTCTTTGCTGTTTCTTTGTATGTCATCACTTACCGCCTTTCTGATAGGGTCGCTCCCAATTATCCGCACTTCATCACCGATTTGAAAATCACGGCTTATCGCATCATCACACGGCTTTACACCGCAAACAATATCCATTTCCATTTGCCAGTGCTTTTTAAGCCATTCGACATTGTAGGCTACCAACTTTCCTACTCGGCATTTGAGTACGTCTTTTCTTATGCTTACAGTATCATCACACGGCTCTTGCGATAGTGCCTGTATTGCCATAAGGCGTGCTTCTGTTAATTCTTCATCGCCTTGAAATTCATCAGCATATCTTGCGTTAACCAATTTATTTATTGCTTCTTCTCTTGTCATTCTGCACCTCTCAATCAAACACGCAACTCCACTTGCTACATCCGTTTTCGCCGTGATATTTACAAACGGCACACGGCCTATCTGTCAAACACTCTAACTGTTCTTTCGTTGTCATTTCTGATCTCCTTCCTGAACAGGATATGTTCCTTTGTTATATTCATCTTTTCTTCTCAACTCGAAAAACTTAATGCCGTTGTAATAAAAATATAATTTCACCTGATAATCTGTGTTTTCATCATCATCTACAATTTTTTGAAGCGTCACTCCGGCAACCTCCGCCAACTTCTCAATACCGCAATATATGTGATAATCGTTAAAGTTCCTGTGTGTGCAAGACTCAATATTATATTCAAACTCTTCTGTTTCGGTATTAAACTTGCCATAATGAAGATCATAGCTGCAATTTTCTGCCATTCTCATGCTATATGTGAGATCATTTAGCCATGATCTGATAAAAGCATCCGGCATATCTATCTCTTTTCTATCTTCGTATAAGCTCTGGTATTCTGTTTTAGTCATCTTCTTCTACCTCCATTTCATTCAATACACACTGTTTACATTCCCACTCTTCCATAGCTTCCTGTGCTGCATCAGGATCACCATAAAGATTTGAATAATAGTTTGGGAACCTACAATAATCGTCACATATACGCTCTTTTAAAGCGTCAAGCTCTGTTTTAGTCATTCAATAACCTCCTTTTTCACTTTGGTCACAACCAGCCAGAACCCTTTTTCTCCATCCTTCTCATACATAAAATCTGTATCAATTCCGTTCTGTGCCAGATCCTTCATGGTATCAATCATGTCATCTGCATCACGGCATTTTATTGCGTCCTTGACTTTCAACATGCTCATCACCTACCATTCCAACTTTCTGCCACATATCGGGCAATAATTCATCTGTACCTCAACACAATCTTCAATCATTTCCCCCAGATCATCATTAGCTTGTGCCATAAATGCCATCACATTGTTATCCGGGGAAACCTCAAGCCATATACAATAGCCGTTTCTGTGCTCCTTGTACTCTGCTTCATACTCTCCATTGCAAAAATCACAAGGTTTTCGTGTCCTTCCCATCAGATCACCTACCATTCCACCGCTATATCAATAAGCTCTTCGTCCAGCATTTCGTGCGTATCCAAAATAACGCCCTGTCCTAAACTGGTATCAACCAGTGTGTATCTGATCTTTGACGGATGCGCCGCCACAATCACCCACGGACCAAACATCTTAACTCCGTCATCCCTTACGCTATATTCAGCCGGGATGCCCATGTCCTGCGCCCGCTGCACTACGTTTTGCATCGGCAAGTTGTACCATGTTTCTGTATGCCCCTGATATGTGATCCTGCCCAGTCCGGCAGTCAGTATCAATGCGATCAGATTAGTGATAAAAACCCTCTTCATACTTCCGCAATTCCTCCTTTAATTTGCTTTTTATTCTCCATTCGGTCATATTGTCAGTATTCCATTCCCTCTTGTTTACATGAGCACCAGCTTCAAACTTGTCGCAATATTTCGGATCATAAGCTTCAGATCCGTTCTCGAATATCCTGCTATGTCCTTCCGTCAAAAGATAATCACAACAGATATTGCCGTTTGTTTGCCACTTGCCCGGTTGAGACCCGATCCCGATATGATACTTGCACTTCTTACAAACAGAAGTTGATGCCCTTACAAGTTTTCTCATTTGATATCTTCCTCAAGATTTTTATAGTTATATTTTCTTTGTTGATAATCACCGAACTTTGACACAGTATTCTTTCTTTCTTTCTTTCTTTCTTTTCTTTCTTCAGTTGTTGTCGGTTGCTTGTCGGTTGCTTGTCGGTTGCTTGTCGGTTGCTTGTCGCTCGTCTGATACCGATCCCAGTTTTTTATTGTAATTACGCGGTATTTACTTTGACATTTGCTTGTCACTTCTCCTGTCGTTTCGAGATGTTCAAGACAAGTTCGCACTTGCCTCACACTTAAATGTGTCTCTTCCGACAGATGAGATATGCTAGTGACAAATTGCCCCGGCTCAATGACGATCCCATGCCACTTCTTCCGCCTCCAGTTAGCTTTGAACAGACAATGCAGGAATAATGTTTTTGTGTTGATATCGTCATACCATTCCCAATCGAGCATCTTTCTATTCAGTTTTATGAAGCCTTCCATAGTCAGCCCTCAAGCGTATATCTGGCAAACCTGACAACATGCCCATATCTGTTCTTTTTCTGCTCCTGATGCGTCTCGATCTCATACCCCATAGAGCGCAGATCATGTATTCTGCCCGACAACCTATATATCCCATATCTTTCAAGTGCGACCATCGGAGTTATACCCCTTTTATGTGTTTTAAGATGTTTCAGCAACATCGCATTTTGTGTGTCTGTCATGCTACCTCCTTTCAGCCCCCTTTTCGGGGGCATATCATGGCTTTTGGAAATGTTGTGATACAATTTCACCCTGGCATTTAAAAAATGTTTTTTTCGGCATTTCTGCCCGGTGTTTCAACCGCTATATTCAGAGATAGTTCCTTCCGAATATTTCCATGAACTTCTCTCTTGAATATTCCTTCTCAAACCGCATCTGCGCGATCTGTTTGACTTTGATATCAAGCTCCTTGTTGAAGTGAATGCCGTCATTGCTTAAATTGTGATGATGTCCACAGAGATATATGGTCATTCCCCAGCGATCCGATTGAGCTCTGTTCCCGGTCCCATAAAAAATGTGATGTAAATGAAGCCCCTGTGTCGTTTTACAAACAAAGCACTCTTTTTCGCGCTGGATTAATCTATTCAATCTCTACACCCCACATCTGCTTCATTGCTTCAATTTCCGTTGTCGGAAGGGTATTTATTCCGGCTGCTTTACATTCCGCAATAATTCCATCAATTAAGATTGACATCTCTTTTGTGTCGAACTGATGTGACCCTTTAAGAAGTAAATATGTTCTATACATCCTATGGTCCTTCCCTTCCTTGATCTCCGATGTCGGTCGTAAATGTATCGAATCATCTTCATCGACTTTCAGAGCCGTTTCCTCTGTCTCCGGGAGTATGACCCACACTGGTCTGTCATCTATGGTCTCGATCTGTCCATATTTCCGAAGCATCAAATTGTGAACATATGCCTTGCTTACATTCAGGACATCCGCCAACTTACCGACAAGGGCATAAAAATATGCGTTTGCATTTTTAGACCGCCCCTGCCTATATTGTTTGAGCGTGATCCTCAAGTCTTTGTCCTTCAGTCCTTCCAGATCGGCTGCATTCACGGACAGTATGATGTCCATTCCTTCAAGTGTTGCCGCTGAATATTTAAGCTTGCCCCGAAGCTCCATTCAAAAACTCCTTTGTCCAGTTGTTTGCGATCCATGAGAACTGCTTTTCAGTCAGATCCGCCAACGTCTTGACCTTCATCTTTTCGCAGATATCATTGATATCAACCTTATCTTTTGAGCATTTATCCAGTAATGACTTCACTTTTACCGAGCTGATCTTCTCATTCTCTATGTTCTTTTTAGGTTTAGGCTCATGTATCTCGGCATCTGGATCACGCATCTCTTCGGTTGGAATGCAGAACACCTGAAAGCACGCATACTTGAACGCAATGCTCATTGCTTTGTTAGTTGCCTTATCTCCAGAGTCCATACCTTCACCGATAATAACCGCGCTGACACTTGAGCCATCTTCTGCATAAAACGTGAACTTTATCTTGCATATTGAATAGATCAGAAGTCCTCCAGTTTTTGATGTTCTCTCTTCCCGGACCTGATCCAGAACTTCGGGAACCACAAAGATGCCATTTTTTACCATTGCCGGATTAAGCGCGTTCATGACGGCATCTATTCCCCTGAACATAAAACCCTGCTGCGTGTTTCTTGATGTCTTACCGACTACGCCGATATCCTGCATTGTGGCGTTTATAGCCTTGTAAATATCACTCATGTCCTTCCTCCTCACTATCTACAACCCTTGAACACCACATGTCTGCAAAGTGCATCATCAATGACAGTGGCGTTTCCTTGCCTTTATATGAATTGCCGAGAGCCGTATATAAGCCGTTGTGGTAAAGGATCGCGAACTCCTCTTCTTCTGTGAGTGCTATATGCCTTTGCGCTATAGCTATGCTCCTGACTTCATGCGGTACATATAAAAGAGCCGGATTCGTTACATAAGGCTTACTTGCGCTTATACCGCCAGACTTCAATATGTTTTCGTTATAGTTCGGCTTCCCATAATCTCCCATCTTACCGAGATCATGCAGAATGCCGCAGATGATGATGCTATCTCTGGGTATTTTAGTATCGAGTGATTTGTTGATGTTATTCATTGCCTCATAGACGTTCAGCGAATGCTCTGCAAGTCCGCCTTGTCTGGCAAGATGATATTGACCTGAACAGGGAGCAGTGAAAAAACCCCCGACCTCCATGACAGTGATTAGATCTTCAATGCCTAATCTCAATGTCTCTCTTAACAGTGATATTATCCTTTCTTTCATGCTTTTTCTCCTTTTATAATCTGTTTAATCCATCCGCGATCTTCTTAAAAACTTCCAGATCGCTCTTCTCGACAACCAGCCTGCCCCGGTAAAACTCCCGAAGAATAGGATCACTTTTTCTTTCCTCATCCTCCGCAATATGCTTTGTGGTCAGTGCTATGATCGTTTCGAGATAGCTTTTCAATTCTTCCATTGTTTTTCCCCCTCCTTTAATCTCTGGACATATTCAGCTACTATTTGCAGGACCATCATCGGATAATTCTCCATTGCCGTTATGACAACCGCTGCGAAGTCCGTTTTGCTAAAGTTTTGACAGATCCGCCCGAGCTCTGATAAGTGCATCCGTTCCTGCTTACTGATGTCATGCTCCCATTCCTTGAAAGTCTCATCGTGCAGAAGTACGTCATCAACGATCCAGTCAATGCGCTCATTCAACTCTTCATTGATAAAAGGTTCATCTTCTCTTTTTCTTGCCATAACTTGCGCATATGAGAATGAAACCTATGCCGAATAATATTGCTGATATCGGGAACGATCCGCGCCCGCTTGTGATGTGTTCTGCCAGTCCAGCTCCGCCAAACAGTAATATCAAAAGCCCCTTAACATATAAACTGTCCCTCATTCTCTTTCCTCCTTCCTTAATTTGTGCTCTGGTAAAAAATGCTTTTTGCGACTTCCGGGATAAAATACTTATTTGTGCCCTCGATCCTGAAGGCTTCCCCCATGTATCTCTTCCTGATCCGCGATACATTTTTCTGTCCGAGCCATTTTGCCAACTCTGCCGGAGTGATAAATGATGCTCCGTCAACGCTTTTCTTCATGTCGTTTTCAATGTCTCGTAGTGTCATACCTATCTCCTGACTGACACTTCTGGTGTCATTTTTAGGCAAAAAAAATCTCTTGAACTGTCTTTTGATAGTATGCTGCAAGTCTGATCTTAATCTCATCTCTCGGAATTCGCTCTCCGCGCTCATACTTCGTATAAGCTGACAAACTCAAATTATTATCACGAGCAACACGTTCCTGCGAACGATCTCCGCGCAATTCAGTCAATCTCTTGCCAACCGCAATAGCATCCATGTATGACCTCCTTCCTGTTTTCAATATGTTGTGTTTGTGGGGATGTCTATACTCTATCATACGACACATGTAGTGTCAACACTTTTTGTGTCTTTTATGGTATAATATTTTCGGAGGGCTAAAAAGATGATAGATTTTGCTACAAAACTTAAAGGAATGAGAAACTTAAAAGGATGGTCTCAAGACGAACTAGCTGAACGCTTGAACATGACACGCTCTGCAATAGGAAACTGGGAGCTAGGCATTAGAACACCTAGTTATGAAAACCTTGAAGCCATAGCCGATCTCTTTAATTATCCCATTGCATATTTTATAGGTGAATTAACCCCTATAGAAATTGAGATAATAAATGCTTACAGACGAATGTCACCTGAAGGAAAGTCAATAATACATAGTGCTATGGGTATAAAAGGGGATGCAGAATACGCAGAGGAACTGCCTTTATTGATATCAAAGGAGGTTTAATATGAAATACAAACACAGATTATCATTTCGGTACAATGGCAAAAGATACGATGTCAAAGCAAACACCCTTGAAGAACTTTATGAAAAGAAAGCCATCAAGCTGCAGGAACTGAAAAAGAATAATATCATTTATGATAACAACGTCATTTTGGATGACTGGGCAAAGATCTCCTTTGATACCTATAAATATAAAGTGAAGGGATTATATGACACAAAAAACAGATACAAAAAATATATCTCCCCGGTCATAGGATCGCGCCCGATCGGAACCATAACCGCGGTAGAATGTCAGACAGTCCTGAATGCCTGTTCTGGAATGTCCTTCTCACATTGCGAAAAGTTAAAACAGGAACTGTCATTCTTATTTGAAACGGCAATAGACAACAGGCTCCTGCAATTTAATCCGGCTAAACGTGTCAAACTTCCTGACTGTATAAAGGGAGAGCGCAGAAGCATCACGGAAAATGAGCGAAAACATCTCCTTGCGGTATATCAAAAAGACAAAACATATCTGCTCTTCATCCTGATCCTTCGATGCGGATGCCGCCCGGATGAAGCAATCAACCTGATCGGCAGGGATATAGACCACGAAAACAAACGCCTTCACATACGCGGCACAAAAACAAAAAACTCTGATAGATTTGTACCCCTCTCTGACGAGCTATATGCCGCCATAAAGCGCACAAAACCATTTGACCCTATATCACCTAACAGAGAAGGCAAAAAGCATTCTAAATCGTCATATAATAGGCTTGTGGCACATCTGAAAAGAGATATAAATATATCTATGGGATGCAAGACGTACCGAAACGCCCTTTTGCCACCTTTTCCGCTTGCCGATGACTTTGTTCCGTATTGTCTCCGCCATACATATTGCACTGACCTGTGCAAAGCTGGTATTGATGTCCGTACCGCGCAGAGACTTATGGGGCATGCCAACATATCCATCACGGCAGATATTTATACCCATGTCGATCTGAATGACATAGATCATGCCGGGGAATTATTAAGAGCGTATTTGCAAAAAAATGGTTGACAGTTTCCACCGGGTTTCCACCATTTGATGTCCGAAAATGTCCGAAAATGTACCAAAATCGAACTGTTGTTCAACAAAGAAAAAACCCTTGAAACGTTGATTTTTCAAGGGTTTTCTGCTTATGAGACACGGGGGATTCGAACCCCCGACAACCTGATTAAAAGTCAATTAAAAACACCGCATTTATGCGGTTTACAGGGATATTTCCACCGCCTTTCCACCGCCAAACTGATGTTCGCATCAAAAATTCATGGTCGAATTTGCAAAAAATAGAGCCGATCAGATGTCGGCTCTTATCAATGTTTTTATATATCCCTGAATATTGTCCATGCTCTCCAGCTTCTCAATAATATCCGCTTTTAAAAAAAGTTAAAAAATATTTTCAGGCACAAAAAAAAGAGCCCATACCCCGATAGTATGAGCTCTCTTTGTTCTGTAAACATATCTATATTTCCTGTTTGGCATGATTATAATATCACATCCCGGTCAACATTTCCACTTATTCCTGCGACAATTCCTTTAGATGTATATTGCCATGCCATAATATTGCGCCCTGTAGGCTTGTATTGTTCATCAATCTGTCCTGTGTTTTTTCCATAACGAGCTACCCAGAACATATACTTATCCTTTAAATACTGACTGATATAACCGTCATACCAGTTCTTATTGCAGTATATACCCACATCAAAGCCAGCTTCCTTGCATTCTCCGATAAATGCCAGAATAACTCCTTCAATGCCGTCTTTTCCGAGTGATATAAGACTATTATCTTCCACATCATACCAGATCGGCATCTTGCGATCCTTGAGAAGATTGATAACTCCGTCAGCTTCTCTGCGTGCCTCATCATGATTGAGCGCGTATGCGTACTTATAACAGGAATAATCAATCCCATGTTGAATACATCCGGCAAGGTTCTGTTCAAAAGTTGCATCAACAGATCCATTTTTCTTTGTTGACCGCATACAAGCGAACGATATGCCGCTCTCTTTTACTTTCTGCCAGTCAATACTTCCCTGACATTCAGACACATCCACGCCATATTGATATTCATGCCCCGGTACATCAGGATCACCCGGATCTGTTCCGGGAGCCTGTTCTGAATAATCAGGTCTGCCATATCCAACAATATTAGATGTCCTTTGACGAACCATGACCGCTCCGCCGTTATCATCCGAGCTGACAGATGTATTTCCTTCAATAGTCTCGATCACTCCGCCTTTGATGTCCTTAACGATCCCTACATGATTTGTCCATCTGTCATTAGTATTAAAATGGAAAAATACTACATCACCCGGCTGCGGATCTGAATGCCAGCGACCCTGCTGATTAAACCAGTTCCCCAGATCTTGACAGGATGCCGTCTTTTTTACAAGGCAGGGATTAAACTGCGCAAACACCCACCAAACAAACGCGCAGCACCACGGATAAGATGATCCTGACACTTCATGACCATAATATGCGGTATTATACTTCACATTGTTACTATTCGGCGGATATTCAGTGATCCCGACCTCTCCCATTGCTTTATTGATAATATCTTGAGCACTAGGCATTGTCATCACTTCCATTCTTATACTGGATATGCGAGATGCCGAGCAAACTTCCGAGAAGGACCGCGCAAGCCGTAATAGATTGAGCGATCATATTGCCCAGATCAGCCCATCCCCATATCTTACTGATAACCACAATGAATGTTGAAATAGCGGGCAGACAGATCACCGCGATCCATTTGCACCAGTCATACATTTTGGGTGAGAATATATTATTCATGTTTTTATCTCCCTTCCTGTAATATAAAACCATCTGCTCTGCATATATTTTTGTGACGTATATGGTAAACACTCCGACCGCAAAAAATATCAATATAGCACCGAGCATTATTGCACCTGATCCAAAATAAAGCCCTTCAATTCCTTGTGCATTGCTCTGATATCTCCATTCCCGATCCCCTGCTCAACAAGAGCTTCCAAGATTGCCTCCTGTGCCCGGAGTGTCATGCAACTCATTGATACTAATTGTTGTATTCTGGCATCTTGTTCGGAGAGCCTTCCGTCATATCGTTCAACTATGTCATTCCTGCCTTTTTCCATGTCAGCAAGTCCTTTATCCCACAAATCAGATTTATCTTCTATGGTTTTTGCGGCTTTATCCCATTTTTGCCGCCTATCATGTTCTGTATCATTATCTTCTTTAATCTCTTTAATAATTTTCACAAAACCCCAGATGGCAGCCAGTGCCACCGCTCCTGTTATTATTCCCTGAATATAGCCGAGTGCATCCATATTTTTCTCCCCATCAAAAAAGCACCCGGCAATGCCAGATGCTTTGATTGATTTGATTTTTATATTACATATTTTTTATGAGACGTTGCTACTTCTTCCTGTGATGTCTCTGCATAAATCTGTGTAGTGCTGACATTTGCATGCCCGAGCATCTTCTGTACTTGAGTGATCTCCATTCCGCTCTGTAATGCCAGTGTTGCTGATGTGTGCCGGAGAATATGCGGAGATAGGTCAATATTTAATTCTTCCGCAAGAAGTCCGATCGTTCTCTGTACGCTCCGCACTGATAATTGACCATATGGCTTCCGATCCGTCACGAATATATATTCAGAATCGCCTTTTCGCTCCTTCAGGTATTCGGTCAAACTAATCTGTGCATTAGTGTTCAGATAAACAGTATTATGCTTCTTACCTTTGCCGATGATCTTGACCGAGTTCTCATTCTCATCCAGATCAGAGAACTTCATGTTTATCAGTTCTCTTACACGGCACCCTGTAGAATATAGCGTGTCAACAATGGCAAGGTCACGTTTTGACTTGCAAGCCCTTCTGACCCTCTCAAGCTGGAAACGTGTCAACGATTTTCGCGGTTCAATCTCGTACTTAATTTCTTTGATGTTGCGACAAGGGTTTTTTGTGATATATTCCTCATTGACACACCATTCAAAGAAAGCATTTAAAATCTGCCGGATCTTGTCAAGCGTTCGATCAGATATGCCCTTTTGTTGTTGATACTGGACAAGAAAAAGCCTGATCTCGTTCGTCTCAATCTCTTCAGGCTTCCTTCCTACAAAATCAAAAAAGATACACAATCTGTTTGCGTACATTTTGATCGTGTCATCTGACAAGCCTTCAAGTTTCTTTGATGACAGATAGATTTTCACAAGGCGCGGAGTTTCATCTTCAAGAGCCGCTAGAGACGTTTCGCGCTCTGTGATGGTAAAGTCGGCTGCAATTCGGTCAAGAGTTGTCAATATCTGATCCAGCTCCTCCGAACTAAAACGAGTCGACAATTCCACCTGCATAGAATTACGCAGATGTTCGTACATATAATCACCTCCTCCAAGTTCCCCGGAAGATGATTATACTATATTCTGATTAAAAAAACACTCCGAAGGTGTCAACGTGTTTTCAACGTTTTCAACGCGTTGGATGCGTTGCGTAATCGTTACAAATTGCGACATACTACACATGATCAAAAGTATTCCAAAGTTGCCAAGCTCCACTTATATATATACGGGTATAAATCTTTGTTATGTCATATACTATTTG
>Ga0265300_10004513_pt1 | contig 11059 bp, 16 predicted proteins | sample AusTroGonzalo_MG_FD_193482 | JGI IMG/M metagenome (GOLD analysis project Ga0265300, IMG submission 193482) | Bovine rumen microbial communities from tropical cattle in Woodstock, Queensland, Australia - Gonzalo_03 | ecosystem: Host-associated > Mammals > Digestive system > Stomach > Rumen ... | reverse complement strand
TAAAGTTGATGTAGCATCATTTGAAATATCATAAGTGTGTTTTGTAACGAATTGTCCGTCAACTCCACCTGTCATACCAAAGATACCTTCAAGAATTGCTAATACAGTAGCTTGTCTTTGTTCATCCCAGTATTCATTAACTTCTCCAGCTTCAGCTTTAAAGTTAGCACCAGTTACATCACTAGCGAAATCATATTCTCCCCAAGCCTTTGCACGACCATAGCAAATTTTTCTTTGGAAGAATGTATCTCTTTCTGAACCTTTTGGAATATTAGTGTTTCCATCATAGTTTACTGGATTTCCTCCTAATCTTCCTTTGATTGGTTCTACAACTGCATAACCACCTGATTGTTCAGACATTTTTGCTTTGTATTCATTTACATTTGTAAATAATCCACTTTTGATTAAACTATTTTCTTTTGTACTTGGTAATGTATTTCTATACATTTCAAATACTTCTTCATTAAAGATTTTATCTCTAAATTTTTCCATATATTATCTCTCCTTCTTTATTATTTTAAATTTTGATATTCTGTTGGATGTTCAGACATAAATTTTTGTTGCTCTTCAGCACTTAAATCAAAAAATTTATCTCTTGTCATTCCATCATCATTTTGATTAACATTTGACATAGTAGGAGCTAAATCAATTTTAGTTAAGCTTTCAGTAGTTGCTTTTACAGTTGTATCTTTAATAGCGTTTATAGTGTCTTTCCATCTATTTGCTCTTGAAATTGTAGCATCTAAGTCATCACTAACTAAATCTTCAATTTGTTCATCAGTTAAACTTTCACCTGCAAGAATTTCTTTTGCTTTTGCTCTTGCAACTGTTATTCTTGATTCTCTTAAATTTTTTTCAATTTCTTTCTTTTGAGCATCTAGTTTTTCTTGTTCACTCATATTGGCTTTGTTAATATCATCTAATTGTTTTTTGATATTATCATAATCACCATATTTGCTATTCTCAGCTTTCAACCTTGCGTTTTCTTCTTGCAACTCTTTTGCTTTGGCACTTTCTTGAACATGATAATTATTTAATAAATTAGTTATCTGTTCTTCAGTAGCACCTTCTCCTAATATTTTTTTTGCGTCATCTCTACTCATAATATCTCCTCCTTCATACAGTATATTTTATTACAGCCTATACCTAGCCTAGAGTAATATATATGTTTAACATTTGGCAAAATCAAATGTTAAATCCATTGGATGGGGTCACAAGGTCTAGTCCTGCCCTAGATACATCTCTTTATGTCCTCGTGATAAAGAAGATTACTGTTGTTGATTTTCAACTTCAGTTGTATCTTCTATTTTATTATTTTGTTCATTTATTTGATTTATATTATTGTTTCTATTATTTAATTCAGTTTTAATTGTTTCTTGTTCTTTTATATAAGCATCTTGCATTTTTGTAACTGCTGTTGGGTCTGAGAATAATCCAATTACAGCATTTCTAATCTCTGGTGGGATTTGTGCAGTAGCAAGATTAATTAATGCTTGTGTCTTAACAAGTAAGTTTTCACTTAAATCTCTACTGAACTTAATATCTATGTCGCTAACCTTTAATTTTTTAATATTGCTATCGCTAGAATTTCTGCAAATTTTAAGAATAACTTTTAAAGCATTTCGGTCACATTTTTTAAATGCTTTTTCTTCTGTTTCAACTCTTACACTTGCACTTGTAAATCCTTGACCAGTTAAAACTGCTTTACCAGTTTCGGCATTACTTAAATAACCACTTTGGGATGCTTCTGGAACACTTAATATACTATGTAATGCACTTAATTTTCTTAAATAGTATATTTGCGTATCTAATGACTTTAATCTTGATTGTAATAATTCAACTGATGCTTTCTTTTGATCTGTTGATTTAATTGATACAGCACCATATTGTTTAATTGCATCTAATTTATCTTTATCTACTTCAGCGTTTGTAAATACCATTATTGCATTAACAAATTGTTCAATGTCATCTTTATCAAGATTTTCAACATAGTTTATATCATCAAATATGTCTTTGCATATTTCTAATAAACTCATTCTTCTTTTATTAAAATAATATTCAGTAATTAAATGTATATCTTGTATAATTGGGCTAAATCTTACTTCTTTTCCGTTAATTTCTTGATTAATTATTTTTAATTTTCCTGTTTTATTATTAACTACATACATTTTATTTCTTAAATATACTGTGTATTCATTATAATATTTATCCATATTTTCTGGTTTACCAGTTTCAGGATTAACTTTTTGAACTATATATTTTTTAGATGTTTCTACATAAGATAATAATTGTTCGTGATTAATTGAACTTGAATATACTACTTCAGTATTAATTACATCCAAATTTATAATATCAAATGGTGCTTCATCTTCTTCTGTAATTTTACTTACATTGTTATATCTAAACCCGCGACCAACTGTAAATATATCTTCATACATATCTTGGTCTTTTTGGTCTTTATCTTCAAATAAATTGTATTTGTTTAATTCAGATATTTCTTGGTTAGCTACATCATCTAATGGTGCATATTGAATTGGTTTACCTACTAAAAAAGCTTTTTTCCAATCCATAAATGCCCAAGCCCAGTTTTCTACACCTATATTGTTAATATCTGTTCTTGTTTTTTTCTCTTTAAATCTTATATCTTGAATACCGTATAAATAATCTTGTAAATATTTTATTTCTTTTTTATTTTGCTCGTGTATTGTTATACTATTATCTAATATATCTAACACCATATTTTCTTGGTCTTTTTGATTACTGTTAAGAAGCTGTTCTTCTGTATAGTTGGCAAAAATTACTTTTCTTCCGTGTGTTTCCATTTACTCAACTCCTTTTGCTAAATAATAAATGTATAATATTTTTTTGTTTTTGTCAAATTTACACAAAATAAAGACAATACTATCAAAAATATTGTCTTATAAAATCTATTGGTTCTGCTGTTTGTGTAGTACTATTTTCTTCTATTATTTCACTTGAAAATAAAGCACAAGCATCAGGAGCGTCATCATTAGGGTTAGTTCCAGTTGCATTATAAAGCGTTAAATTCTCCATAAACTTACCAATGTCAGTATTAACGCCAAACATACCTTTTTCTGGAAATACTAGTTGTTTTTTGATTATATGTTTTTCGTTTTCAATTCTTGTTGCTTTAGGCATGGTGTTATATTTTTCTATAATTTCACAATATGTTATGCCTTTCGCTTTTAATATTTCATCTATATTTTGCGATAACTCGCTTGTAACATTGCTTTCTATAACAAGCAATATTATGTGATTTTCAACAATTTTATCTACTATTGCATCATACATATCTTTTGTTGCTGTTCTTGTAAATATAGCATCTTTTAAATAATAATCCATAATATTATCATTTGGCACTTTTTTGAATATAGGCATTGCAAAAAAGTCCTTGCCACTTTTTCTTGTAGCATCTATTACAGAATAAGAACCATTATACTCTGTTTGTGGTATTGTGTTATAAGTTCTTAATTTGTCATAACTAAATCCAAGCGATTCTGGATTTGTTGGTATTTGTTGAAAGTTTGTTTGAAATAAATAATCTTCAATACTTTCCTTATCTTCTAATATTTTTTCAGTACTTCTTAACTCAGGACATACACTTTCTCCAGTTTCATAATCTAATGCTGGAACTTGTATTATAGCAACCTTGCCATCTTCACTAATTAAAGTATATGGGTATTTAGGATGCTTAACAAATTTTCTTTTTGACTTTTCAAATGCAATTATTCTTGCAATAAAGTCATCACTAGCCCATAAAGTACCAGTAATAACAATTTTATGATATTTTGCTTCCTGTACAAATCTTTTTTTCCATACTGTGTGATAATTATTATAAAATTCATCGTTTAGTTTTTTATTCATAGCTTCAATATAGTTTGGGTACAAGTCATCTATATGTATTCTTTTACTGGCTCTTTGCCCTACAACATTAGAACTAGTTGTAGAAGCATTATAACTAGCCATTAATTTACAATCACGAAGTTTCCAATCACCATCTGTTTCTTTTAAGAAAAAGTCTTTGTCATCTTTATCCCATTTCAAATATGGAAATACTTCACCAAAAGCATCACTTTTAATTTCGTTTATTACTGTTCTACTACCACCTTTAACAACTGTATCGTTTGAACATAAAGATAGTATTGCACCAGTATCATCAATTCCAAATGACCAAGCCTCACTTATTTTTTCTGGATATGTTTTACCATAACCAGATGGCATATTTGCAATTAACAACTCAAAATTAGGATTTGTTTCTATTTCATCAAGATAATGTATATAACCTTGCATTATTTTATATCTAATCTTAAAAAATCCTTCTTCTTCATCCCATTCACGATAAACCATATAATGTTCTAAAGATACTCTAGCACCTAATTTATATGCGTTTTTTAAATGTTTTTCATATTCTACCAAATGATTTGGGTTAGTATCTACTTTTACAAGCAAATCTAATAAAGGTATATATCTTTTTATTGCTAATTGACCACATTCTTTAGTTTTGTTTTCAAAATTGCAAAATAAAGCATATAAATCCTTCATCATTTCAAATATTTCATCAAATGGTATCTTTTTACCATAAGAATATCTAAAGTTGTTTTCTAAAATTGTTAATGTTTGGTCTATTAATTTATAAGTTTCTTTACTATCCATTTCTAATCCTTCTTACTTGCAAATTTTTTATATTTATTAAGTCTTTCTTGTATTCTATCTACATCAATTTCAGCATTAACATTAACTTTTACTTGTGGTTGCACTTTTTCAACCATTTCATTTTGGGATTTCATTTTAAATATTGTACTTCTTTCTCTTACAACTCCCATTTGTGACATAGTTACATTTTCATCACCAATTTGGTCATATATCTTTTCAGCAACAACTCTCATGTTATAATCATCACTATTTCTGTAATTTCTTAATGTGTTAAATGTAATTCCAGCTAATTTGCAAAAAGAAGTTAATGAACTAGGATAATTTCCTATTTGATTATTAACTTCTGCAAGAATATCACAATAATAATCAAATACCATACCTAATTTTTCTGCATTATATACTGGTTCTTGACTTGTTATAGGACATATTGGCTTAAAAAAGTAATTATTAATTACTAATGGGCTAATATCTACTTTCCAAGCAACTGGCTTACCGTCTTTATCCCATTTGCACTCTTTTAAATGTGAATCGTGATATTTTATCATGTCTTTAACTAATTCATCTTTTTTTTCTTGAATTGTAGCTAACATATTGTCAACTTTTCCTTCAACATAAAATTGTTCTAAATCTCTCAGATCATTTTGGTTTTTCTTTTGAATTTCGTAATTTTCTTCTTTTATTTTTTTCATTGGCTTTCTCACCCTAACAAAATGTTATCATAATTTGCAACGATAGTCAATTTGTGTTAAAATTACACTATAAGGTGGAAAGTTATGAATGATAAGTTAATTGATAAATTATCTAATTTAGATTTAGAAGAGAAAAGTGTAAAAAGAGGATTAGATAGATATTATAGATATGAAAGTGACAGATCAAGATTATATAAAAGACTTGAAGAAATAAAAAAAGAAAAAGAACAAGTTAAGTTTAAATTAAGACTAGAAAAGGAGTTGAAAAATGAAAAATCTTGGTAAAGCATTTGAACAAAACTTTCGTAAATCAATACCAGATAGTGATAAAATATATTATTATCGTTTAAAAGATAGTGCCAGTTCATATTATGGTGGAAATCAGCAATTAAGATTTTCTCAAAGCAATATAGCTGATGCTTTCTTATTTCATGTAACAGAATATATGAATTACTTGTTGATTTTAGAATTTAAAAATCACAAAGGCAAATCATTGCCAATTAATTGTATTAGAGAAAATCAATTAAAAGAAATGGTTGAAGCAAGTAAAAAAACGGATGTTATACCATTGTTAGTTGTATTTTTTAGTGATATTGAAAGATGCTTTTCATTGAGAATAGAAGATGTTAATAATTACATAAAAACAAGTGGAAGAAAATCAATACCACTTGAATATTTTGAACAAACAGCTATTGAAATAAAAGTTACAAAGTTAAGAACTAACTATAAATACAATATAGAAGAATGGTTGAACAATATATAACAAAAAAAGAACTATTAATTTAGTTCTTTTTTTGAAAAAATAATTTAAAAATGGAGCGAATGATAGTCCTTAAATTACCACTCGCAATTTAATAATAACATAAAGAGATAAATATGTCAATAGTAAATGGAGGGCATAGTTGGACTTGCACCAACGCTCAAGGTGTTGCAGACCTTTGCCTTGCTACTTGGCTATATGCCCATTTAGAGTGCAATGCACTCTTTTATTTTACTATCCATGCTTCTTCTACAAGCCTATTACTAGGATTAAATGTATCATAAATAATTCCATAACGAATACAACATATATGACCCTTCATAGTGCATAATATAATATTATTTGGATATTCCTTTGCTACATCTCCTACTCTTTTAGGCAAATATGGTACTCTTTTATATTTTGAATCAAGATACCATATAACAAAGTCTTTTTGGTCAAATAATGTTCCATTATATTGTGCTAAATCACTTAATTCATCATATACTTCATCCCAACTTCTATGTGTTGCACAACTTATGCTACGAATTACACAATCTGGTGTAATTTTATTAAGTGGATTTTCGTTATAATATATATAATTCATGTTATCTCATTGAATTTTGTAATGATTGCATTAATTGTTGTTTTTGTTGAGGTGTTTCTGCTTCTTCGTGTAATACTTTAATAAAATCTTCTAATGCTTTTACCATGTAATGAAATGACTTGTCTGTTTCTTGGTCACCAGCACCATATCTATTGCGACTATCTTGGTATCTTCCATATTCTCCAGCCATTCTATTCATTTCTTCTTCACCACGGTATCTACTATCTACTCCTCTACGCCCATAACTATCATATCCTGCATTTCTACCATTGTAGTTAGCACCGTAATTATTTCCATAATTAGCGCCATAGTTTCCGTAATTACCATAGTTTCCATAATTTCCATAATTCATACTTTCTTCCTCCTTTATATCTTTGTGAATATCAATTAACTGATATAAATACTCTATATTTTCAACAGCAATACCATCTTTAACAATATCTTTTATTAATTTTTCTGTTTCTTCAGTTGTTTTTTCTAAAATATTCATATCTTCTAATTTTTCTTGTTTTTCATTTTCCACTAATACTATCTCCTTTCTTCAAGAAGCCTTATTATTTCTTCGTTTTGTTTAATTATTGTTTTTAAGTATTTTTCATCTTGCATTTGTAATTCTTGCATTAGATCACTATTATTACAATCTTGAAATAATATTTGTAAACTTAATGCTTGTAATATTAAACTTAAATTATCAACCTTATTCATTATGCTATTTTCTCTATTATTAAATTAGCATCTTTAATAGTTGGTATTTCAGTAGTTACGGCTGGTGTTACTCCACCTATTGCAGGTATAGATCCTATTGCTATTGTAGTGTTTACTCTATTGCAAACTTCAATTATTTTTGCAAATGAAATGTTGTAATAATCACCAGCAGTTGCAACAGTTACATCCATTTCAGTTCCTTCTACATCAGAACCTAATGAAGATTTTAATGCTAATGCTAATGCACCAGCAGTTTCACTTGTCACATTTGCATTAAAAGATATTTTAAATCTACCACCACCAATTATTGTAAAATCACTGCCACCATTCATATATTGTAGCCATCCACAACAATTAGCTGTTCTACTTCTAACATCAGTAGTAGTAAAATTAAGATTGTCAGTATTTGAAGTTAATACTTGAGGTAAAATTTGTAATGTTTGTATCATTTTATTTCTCCTTCCTAAAAAAGAATAGGTCTAGCCTATTCTTTATAAACTAGCAATTTCCTGTAATCAGGTTTGTAGTAATCTACTTATGCTATTACATAATGTTTGCACCATAATAGTTTCCACATCCACAACTGTTGTTGTTAGGGCAAGTAAATATAGGTTGATTTCCAAATACTGGAACAGTTCCTACTGGGCAATTCTTTAATTCATTGTAAATATTTGATGTAATTGCTTGAGTTTGTGCAATTTGTGAAGCTCTTAAATCAGCCATTTGTAATTGTCTGTTTAATTCTGCAATTTTATCATCTTTTTCATCTAATCTATCTCTAAAGATTTCATCAATTATTTTTTGAGTATTAGCAGTTTGATTTACAAGAATATCTTGACCAATTTGTCTTAACACTTCTCTATCAGAACAATTTTCACTAATTACAGTTGATTTTAAATCTTGAGTTGCAAGACGATTTTCACAGCAACAATCAGCAAATTGACGACTTAAAGCAAAAGTATCTTGCATTTGATTTACAGCACGATTATTAGCACTTATTTCAGCATTATAGAAACCATTTGCAACTGTACTATTCATATCAGCACAGCAATTACATAATTGGTTAGATAATGAATAAATACCACTATTTACAGTATCTAATTGATTAGATAAATGTAATGTATCAAAACCATTATTAGTGTTATTCATAATGTCTTTTTGACCATTTGATAACCAAGCAAAATCACTATTGCCATTACCACCAAATCCACCAAATCCGTTGTTTCCGTTAAATAATAAAGCCAAAAGTACAAGTGCCCAGATTCCGTCGCCACCAAAGAAACCGCTATTTGCACCATTATTTCCATACATAATTGGATATGGATAAGCACCATTATTAGTAGCTAATTCTACTGTTGGTTGTATTCCTCCGTTCATCATTTTTTCTCCTTTCTATAAGCTCTATTGCTAGTTTATAGACTTATTGGAAAGTACATAACTAGCATATACTCTCCAATAAACCTATAAATTAGGTTTATTTAAATTGAGCCATCATATTATTCCATTCTTGCTTTTTATTAGGTTCAAATCCATTTACTGTTTCATTTAAAAACTCATTAGGATCTTTATTTTCTTTTCTTGCTTGTTGGTATGTTTTGTATGCTTGAGGGTTTATCCTCTTTAATTGCTGTTCCATTTGTTTCATCATCCCATTTGGAATTTGTTGTAATTTCTGTTGCATCATCATTTCTATTATTTTGTTCATTTTTAAACATTCCTTTCAATTCCTTAATTTGCTCTTGCAAAAATTCTATTTGTAAATCTTTTTCATCTTTTGGCTCAATTTCTATTAATTCGTATGTTTTTATTTTGTTTTGTGTATTTTTTACCCAAACTACGCTCATATCTTTGCTGAAAAACGGAGTATCACCTACAACTATATCTCTTTGCACTTCTTCAATAGAATTAGCATATCTAATAGTATCTCTACTAGTTGGTGCTAATTGAAAGTTTTGTGTTAAATTAGTTGGTTGTGGTATAGGTTGTTGTAATTGACTTTTCATTTTTTCTAAATTGCTTATTTGTTCATTAATCTTATCAATATTCATTTGTGGATTATAAGAACTCATATATGGATTGTTATACATAATTACCTCCTAAAATATACAAAAAAAAGATATACCTTACGACTTCTCAAAATGTGTTTTAAACAAATCTAATAAGTGGTATATCTCCTTTCTAACAACATTTTTTCCTGTTGTTAGTTAAATTGTACAATAAAAAAAGAACTCAATCTCTTTAAGTTCCTCTTAATTTACCTTTAAATTACCTTTAATATTTTTTGTACTACTTTCTTCCATTGATAAGTTATTGTACTTTCACTTACTCCTAGTTCAATAGCCATCCCATATTCAGTTAAATTACCTTCCATTTTCATATCAAAGATTTTCTTTTGCATATCTGTTAAATATATTTTACCTTTTATGATGTCTACTTCTTCACGAGTAAATTCAAACTTAGTCATATTATCTCATTAACAAAAATATATTTAAACATACAGAACAAACTAATAATAAAAATGTTGATAACCACATAATGAAAAATCTTTTTTTTACATTGTTAATTGTATGCAATACTTCTAATGCACCTGTGTTTTTTTGTATATTATTTGCATTTTCATTAATTTTTTTCTCGTGGCTATGTAATCTATTCATATTTTTAATGATTTTATTCATATTGCTGTCTATTTTAACTTCAAGTTCATTTATTTTTTCTTCTACATTCATATTAATCACCTATTTAAACTTAATTAATGACAAAATAATGCCTATCAATCCTGTTATAACTGCACCTACTGATGTTCTAAAAGCCCATTTATTATTATCTTCAATTTTTTCTATTTTTTCTTTATTATTTAAAGACAATGTATATGCTTTGTTAGCTTTTTCTTCTACACCTTTAAAGTTTTCTAACATAGTTTCTATCTTTGTAAGTCTAGTTATTACTTCTAATTCAAATTTTGTATCTTCACTCATAAGATGCACCCTCTTTCTTTATAACAAATATATCACAGAGTTGCAAATTAAGTCAAATCATAAACTAAGTATTTCAAAAAATGTTTTATTCTCTTGTTCAATAGGGTTTTTTTCATATTTTTCCTTCATTTTTGTTACTTTTTTATAAAATTTGCCGTATTCTTCTTCTAATTTTTCTTCAATATTGTCTTTTCCAACAATATATGACCATAAACAATCCTTTAAACACATTTTTTTGTTAGTCATTAAGCATAATTGATGGTAAAAATACCATTTATATACTTCTTTTGCATCTAAATTAAGTTTTGCATATTTCTCCTTTATTTCATCTTTTTTGTCGTATGCTTCTTGAAATGATGTGAATGTAATAGTACCTATATTCTCCATAATATCCCTAATATTCCCTCCTATTTTGTATAAAAAAAGGGCATAATAGTCCTAAAAACTATTACACCCTAATAAGTTTACTAAACAAACACCTATTTTCCATAATAATCAGCCCCTTTAATAAACTCCAAGATAGATAACATAAAAAATTAAACGACATATTAGTATTAAAGAGGTACTTTATATGAATATTTATCTTGTTATCTATCTTGCAATCTACTAAAAGATTGCAAATATTGATTATGGGGTGATAAAGTAAAAATTTTACCGTATTTTTCTTTAT
>Ga0265300_10004511_pt1 | contig 11062 bp, 7 predicted proteins | sample AusTroGonzalo_MG_FD_193482 | JGI IMG/M metagenome (GOLD analysis project Ga0265300, IMG submission 193482) | Bovine rumen microbial communities from tropical cattle in Woodstock, Queensland, Australia - Gonzalo_03 | ecosystem: Host-associated > Mammals > Digestive system > Stomach > Rumen ... | reverse complement strand
CACCGATAATCTTAACTGAGTTCTTGTTAGCACCTACGGTACCATCGGCACCCAGACCGAAGAACTTAGCCTCGAAGATACCCTCGCCACCAAGAGCCATCTCCTCCTTAGCGGGCAGAGAGGTGAAGGTGAGGTCATCAACGATACCTACGGTGAAGTGGTTCTTAGGCTCGGGCAACTCCAGGTTCTCGTAAACGCTGAGAATCATGGTAGGAGTTACGTCGGCAGAACCCAGACCATAACGGCCACCTACGATAACGGGAGCATTCTTCTTGCCGTAGAAGGCATCCTTAACATCGAGCAACAGAGGCTCGCCATTGCTTCCGGGCTCCTTTGTACGGTCCAGAACAGCAATACGCTTGCAAGAAGCGGGAACAGCCTTCAACAGGTGCTCTACACTGAAGGGACGATACAGGTGAACGCTAACCAAACCATACTTCTTGCCATTGGCATTAGCATAGTCGATAGCCTCGCGTGCAGCCTCAGTACCGGAACCCATCATGATGATAACCTGCTCGGCATCCTCAGCACCATAGTAGCTGAAGAGTTCATATTTACGACCGGTACGCTCAGAGATAGCAGCCATGTACTTCTCTACGATAGCGGGAACGGCATCGTAGTAACGGTTGCAGCTTTCGCGGTGAGCGAAGAATGTCTCGGGGTTCTCGGCCATACCCTTAGCCTGAGGATGCTCAGGAGAGAGACAACGAGAACGGAACTCGCTGAGAGCCTTCTGGTTTACAAGGTCGCGAACATCATCATCCTCGATAAGTTCAACCTTCTGGTACTCGTGAGAAGTACGGAAGCCGTCGAAGAAGTTGATGAAAGGAACGCGAGCCTCGAGAGCTGCCAAGTGAGCAACTGCTGAGAGGTCCATAACCTCCTGAACAGAACCCTCGGCCAGCATAGCGAAACCGGTCTGACGGCAAGCCATAACATCGCTATGGTCACCGAAAATACACAGTGAATGAGTGGCTACGGTACGAGCTGATACGTGAAATACTGAGGGAAGCAGCTCGCCGGCAATCTTGTACATGTTGGGGATCATCAACAGAAGACCCTGAGATGCAGTGAATGTTGTTGTGAGAGCGCCAGCCTGCAGAGAACCGTGAACAGCACCAGCTGCACCAGCCTCAGACTGCATCTCCTGCACCATTACCGTGTCGCCGAAAAGGTTCTTACGACCCTGAGCGGCCCACTCGTCAACATGCTCCGCCATTGGAGACGAAGGAGTGATGGGATAGATAGCAGCAACCTCGCTGAACATATAGGCAACATGTCCTGCACAGGTGTTACCATCCCATGTCACAAATTTCTTTTCTTTTGCCATAATAAATTGAAAATTATATAAAAATCCTTATCCTAAATATCTATTTGTTTCTTGAATCCTGAATGCTCAATTATGAATTATGAATTAATATAGGAATCCATAAACCCAGATAGGAATCTCCTGCTCGGCACCCTCGGCAATATTAGAGAGGGCATACAGGACATCGGTATTCTTACGCTTGGGATGTTCCAGACAGATGCGGAAGCGCTGCTTACCGTCCACGATAAACGTGCTGCTTCTGTCACCGGCCTCCACCTTATGACGGCCCCAGAGTGCATTCTGAAAGAAGGTCTCCATCAGCGTCTCCTCGTCGGTCTTGCCCGGTGTCATTGCATACATCAGGTTGGTGTTATGCAGATACAGGCCAGAGGGCTTCTTGGGGAATTCCTCGCCATGACGGTATATCATGTTCAGCAATCGGGCATCGCTCAGATACTTGATGTAGTTCATCACCGTAGCACGGCTGGTCTGCATATCGCTGGCCAACTGGCTGACATTGGGAGCACCCGTTCCGCCTGTTGCCAACAGATACAGCAACTTCTTTATCTTGCTGAGGTACTTCAGATCGATCTGCTTGATGAGGAGGATATCCACCTCAATCATCATGTTCATGGTCTTCAACAGGTTCTCGCTGAAGTTGCTGCTCTCAAGGAAGAACGGATAATAGCCGTGATGAAGGTAATTGCGGAAATGCTCCAGTGGATCAACCTTTGCCAGTACTTCCTGGGCTATACGCTCGTGACGGTTCTGAATCTCACGGATGCTATAGGCCTTGAAGTTCTCGCCTGTCTTCAGGTTCAGATACTCGCGGAAAGAGAATCCGCGCAGGTTGTAGCTGTCCACAATGCCGTTCAGCTCTGGATTCTCGTCCTTGAGACGCATCACACTACTTCCTGTGAAGACTACTCGCAGGCGAGGAATACGGTTGTAAATCAAACGTAATTCATGGCTCCAGTCCGGTTGTTTAAATACTTGGTCAATAAGCAATACCTGTCCACCAGCCTGTTGGAACTCCTGGGCAAACTGGAATAGTGTCTTTCCCTGGAAGTAGAAGTTGTTCATGTTGATGTACAGGCATCTCTTATCCCGTAAACCAAAATTCTCTTTTGCATACTGAAGCAGGAAGGTTGTTTTACCAACACCCCTACTGCCTTTAATTCCTATCAAACGCTGCTTCCAGTCGATCTCGTCCATCAACGCTCTGCGAACTGGAGCCTGCGTATGTTCCAAAAGAAATTGGTGTATCCGAAAGAATGTCTCTAACATACCCGAAATATATTATTTTTTCGGTGCAAAGATACTTATTTTCGGGCAAATTGCAAACTCTACATAACAAAAAGTGAATTTTGAGCATTATTTTTTGGGAAAAACGTCAATATAACGCATCTGTTTCATGATTGCAGTCTGACGTTTCAGCATATAAGACGAAGGATTCTTGCTACTGAATCTCAACGGATTAGGCAATGTGGCAGCAATAAGTGCACAATTGGCACGGGTCAGTTCGGAAGAGGTTCTGCCGAAGTGCTGCTGCGCTACCGCCTCCGCACCATAGATTCCATCACCCATCTCGATGGAATTCAAGTAAACTTCCATAATCCTGTGCTTACCCCAAATAATCTCTATCAGCCCTGTAAAATAGACCTCCAGGCCCTTGCGGACCCAACTGTGAGCGGGCCAGAGGAATACATTCTTGGCCGTTTGCTGGGATATGGTGCTGCCGCCTCTGTGGCGCTTGCCTGCCCTACTCTCCTCTATGGCCTTGTTAATGGCCTTAAAGTCGAAGCCATGATGTTTCAGGTAGAGCTGATCCTCGCTGGCCATGACAGCAACAGGCATATAGATTGACATCTCGTCAAGCGGAACCCAATGATGCTTCAGCCTGATTTTCTCGCCGTGCGCCACCTGTTGGCAGCATCTGATTACCATCAACGGGGTAACATAGACAGGTACCCAGCGATAGGCTATAACAGCAAGAATTGTGCTTCCGAAAAACAGAAGCACAATCCATTGCATTATCTTTTGAATCTTCCTTAGCATAACCAAGCCTCCCCTCCTTGACGGGAGGGGACAGGGGTGGGTCTTTTTACTTCAGTGTACCTGCGTTGGCAGCGTTAATCATTGCCTCGCTGGCATACAGATAAACCTCAACACGACGGCTGGCATTAACATCCTCCTTGCCGCTGGCATCAAGTACCAGGTAGTTGGGATCCTCACCATAACCGACAACACTCTTGATCTGAGCATTGTTTACGCCACAAGTACCAGTAAGATAGCTCTTTACGGCATTAGCACGATTCTGGCTGAGAACCATATTCTTATCCTCTGCGCCATCGCTGCTGGCGAAGCCGTAGATAGCAACGTCACAGTCTGTATAAACGTTCAGTACGGTAGAAGCGAACTTCTGCAGAGACTGCTGTGCAGCGGGCTGCAATGCATACTTACCGACCTTGAAGAGGATACCGTTGTCGAAAGAAACCTTAATAGCCTCCAGACCGTTCTTGTCCGTAACGGTCTCAACCTCAGCATTGGGAACTGCCTCGGCAGCTGCCTTAGCCTTGTCCATCTTCTTACCGATCATGGCACCTGCAGTCGTACCGCCTACAACACCTACACCGGCACCAATAGCAGCACCTAACTTAGCACCGCTTGAGCCACCTGCCAAAGCACCGATAGCAGCACCTAAACCGGCACCCAAGGCACCGCCGCCGGCACCACCGATAAGACCACCCTTGGTTGTGTTACTCATGTTACAACCGGAAACCAGAAGAGCTACTGCAAGAGCTCCCATTGTACCTTTCATTCCTTTCATTTTTCTATCGTTATTAAATGTTATACGTTTCCTTACTTGGTAAATATTGACGCAAAGTTACACATTTTTGATAAGAAGCATACAAAAATCCGCGTTTTTTTAGTACTTTTGCAGCGGTTTTTACACCCTAAAAGGGTTAAACCATTTATTCAGGCAAACAAAATAAAGACAAAATATAATGGCAAAAGAATTGGAATTTCTCACAAAACGCAGTGAGGACTACAGCAAATGGTATAACGAGTTGGTAGTAAAAGCCGATTTGGCAGAGCAGTCTGATGTTCGTGGCTGTATGGTCATCAAGCCTTACGGTTACGCCATCTGGGAAAAGATGCAGCGTATTCTCGACGACAAGTTCAAGGAAACCGGTGTACAGAATGCCTACTTCCCCCTGCTTATCCCCAAGAGCTTCCTCTCCAAGGAGGCTGAGCACGTAGAGGGCTTTGCCAAGGAATGTGCTGTTGTAACACACTACCGTCTGAAGACCAACGAGACACACGACGGTGTTGTGGTTGACCCTGCAGCACGTCTGGAAGAGGAACTCATCATCCGTCCCACTTCTGAGACTATTATCTGGAATACCTTCAAGAACTGGATTCAGAGCTATCGCGACCTGCCTCTGCTCGTTAACCAGTGGTGTAACGTTATGCGTTGGGAGATGCGTACCCGCCTCTTCCTGCGTACCAGCGAGTTCCTCTGGCAGGAGGGCCACACAGCTCATGCCACCCGCGAAGAGGCAGAGGCACGTGCCCAGCAGATGCTGAAGGTCTATGCCGACTTTGCCGAGAACTATATGGCCGTACCTGTCGTTCAGGGTGTTAAGAGCGAGACAGAACGTTTCGCCGGTGCTCTCGACACCTATACCATCGAGGCTATGATGCAGGACGGCAAGGCACTGCAGAGCGGTACCAGCCACTTCCTGGGCCAGAACTTCGGTAAGGCATTCGATGTTCAGTTCCTCAATAAGGAGAACAAGCCCGAATATGCATGGGCAACCAGCTGGGGCGTCAGCACACGTCTGATGGGTGCGCTTATCATGACTCATTCCGACGATAACGGTCTGGTACTTCCTCCCGCCCTGGCTCCCACCCAGGTTGTCATCATTCCTATCGGCAAGCCTGCACAGATGGAGCAGCTCGACGCCAAGGCTGAGGAGATTGTCAAGAACCTGAAGGCTCTGGGCGTCAGCGTCAAGTACGACAATGCCGACAACAAGCGTCCCGGCTTCAAGTTTGCCGATTATGAGCTGAAGGGTGTACCCGTTCGTCTGGTTCTGGGTGCCCGTGACCTGGAGCAGGGCGTTGTTGAGATTATGCGTCGTGATACTTTGGAGAAAGAGAATGTCAGCATCGAAGGCATCGAGCAGTACATCAAGAACCTGTTGGATGACATCCAGAAGAATATCTTCCAGAAAGCCAAAGCATTCCGCGATGCTCATATCTATGAATGCGACAACTACGAGGAGTTCAAGGAGCGCGTTAAGGATGGCGGTTTCTTCCTCTGCCACTGGGACGGCACAGCCGAGACCGAGGCTCAGATCAAGGAAGAGACACAGGCTACTATACGTTGCGTGCCCTTCGGTGTTGAACAGACTCCCGGTACCGATATGGTCAGCGGCAAGCCTGCCAAGGCTCGCGTGCTGATAGCAAGAAGCTACTAAGCGTATGAAGCAGGGAATCTGGATAAGCACGCTCTTTGCAGCCGAGGAGATTCCCTCTGCCATAGTAACCTTTGTGGCTTTGCTGATGTTCCTGCAGATAGGGGCTTCCACTACCCTGTCTACTACATTGACAGCCCTGTTGTTCCTGCCCTGCATACTCAAATCCTTCCTGAGGACGTGGGTACGCAGGGTCGGTCATTTCAGACAGATACTTCTGCTCAACGAGGCACTCATCTGCGCTGCCCTTCTGGCCCTTGCCTTTGCTTTCTCGCAAGGAATCTGGTATGTTTTCGGTGCCTTGATGGTTATCAGCCTATTGGTGGCCTGGCACGAACTGGCTGCCCGCATGTACTACGAGCGGATGCTTTATCCCCGTCAGCAGAAATACTACACCAACCTTAAGATTGCCTCGGCACAGTTGGCCGTCATCCTCACCTATGGCGTACTCATCATCCTGGTGGGTAACCTGGAGGTTTTCTTCCGTCAGATCAGACATTCGTGGTCAATGGGCTGTTACATGACGGCAGGTGCCTTTATGCTCTTTACCCTGCTGCACATGCTTACGCTGAGCAATCCTCAGATTGGGAACCAGACTCGCAGATACAGCATGGGAGAGTCCGTGAAAGCCGAGGTGCATGTGATAGAACGTATCAGAAGACAACCACACTGGTGGGTGTACGTGCTTTGCATGTTCCTGATGCTGGTACCTCAGAGCCTTATGTTCTTCGCACGCGTACATTATTTATTTGATAAGGCTGCAAACGGAGGTCTCGACTGCACCATCCAGGAGATAGGTTTTGCGCAGGGTACGGTCGGTGTGATTGCTTTCACCCTTGGATTGACCATCGGCAGGAGCCTGATGCGTTGGATTCCCGTCGAGAAGCTCTTCTGGCCATTGACTCTTGTCTTAGGGCTCTCTCCCGCCGTTTACCTGTTCATGACCATCGAGACGCCCAACGACCTTGTCGCACTCTGCGTTGCCACCTTCCATGCCCAGCTGCTCTTTGGCCTGGGACTATGCATCTGCCGTGTACCGCTTAGCATGATTTCAGGCGAGCGTTACCGCAACTGCGCCAACCTGCTCAGCGTACCTTTGGTAGCCACATGCATGCTCCTTCCCATGATAGCCAGCGGTATCCTTGTTTCCCAGTTGGGCTATCACCGGTTCTTCCTTCTAAATACCCTCTCAGCCCCCATCTGCTGGATTCCCATTCTCATTTTGCGCTCATCTTTCAATACACCGTGTATCAACAAAGATGCTGCAAAAGGTTGAAAGGCACATGGGATAGCGCGGTAGCAGGAAGAACTACCGATGGCAATCCCTCGCCTCGGAAATTCACCTTTCGGAAACAGGCAAAATGGTAGAGCATGAGCTACTGAACAGCATCGTTCAGTCAATCTGCCGCACCAGGGATTCGTGGTGGAAGGGGTGAAGGAGTTTGTGAATACAGCAAAAAGTTTCATAGAAAAAGTGATTCTGGGAGACATTTGTCACCTCCCCGAGCCTACACGTGCAGACTCCTGGATATCACACGTGCAGACTCCCGAGGATACCAAAAAAACCGCACACAGATTCCCTTCGATAGCAACACGGCATTTCTTTGGGAGAGATACGGCGTTTCGCTGACAGCAACACGGCGTTTCTCTCAAGACGATACGGTTTGACGCAAAGAGTCCGAAGGCTTCGGGCTAAAAGTCCGTAACGTGCGGACTCGGAGTCCGTACAGTACTGAAGAACAGGGATTAAGAAGGAGGAATACTGGGTTAATAGAGAATCTTCTTGCCATTGATGATGTTGATGCCTCGTTGCGGCTTACTGAGGCGTTGGCCTGCAAGATTGCAAATGGCTCCCTCTATCAATTCTTCATTCTTCACCTTTAACTCTTCATTAATTGAGGTGACATTGACAGTACCCAGAAGACCGCAGTCGAAGTAGGCTGCGCCCGTGAACTGCTTTACCTGGATAGCAAGGACATTGCGCCCCACAGACAGCCTGGAGGGACTGACGTTGACGATGCGATAGTCACTTATCGCTCCGCTTTGAGTATCAATCTGCCTGCCGTTGATGTAGAGTTTGTAATCATCGTCGTGACGGACATAGAACTTATAGCTGAAGAATGAAGGATCTTGGTCGATATAGAACTCACGACGGATAAAGAGGGTGTTGTTTGTGCCGTCCCACTGCGAGAAATAAGGTGCAGCGGTGCCATCCGAGGCTGCAGGAAAGCGCATTGTCTCCCACGCCGAGTCATCAAAGTCCGTCTTGTTCCATCCTATTGGTCCCGACTGGGTGGTATTTTCCTTACGGAGGATTTTACCCTCCCACATCATCTCCTCTCCCTTGGGAGCGAAAAAGAGGTTGCCGTTGACGTCGTGGACAGGATCTCCCTGCTTAGACATCGTATAGCGGAAATTGTGGTTGATAAGCTCCTTGGTTAGGCTCAAGCCGTAGTAGCCGGAATTGTCCCCGTCACAACAGAAATCCATGAAGACAAGCCCGGCAGGGCCGTTGTAGTTGCCAGACGAGAGAAGTCCCTGCATGTAAGGATTGCAGGCCTGGGCATTGGCCTGGCAGGCTGAGTTGGTACCGGTCTCCTTATAACCTGCCAACCCGTTTTCTGCCCATGTATAACTGTACTTACCGGCAAGCTCACAGCTCTTGTTAAGCATGGCAAGTATGGCACTTTTCTTGGCATTGACATCGGAATACTCGTAATAGCCCTGTACCCACCACGAGCACTTGTATGTGCCGGGGCCATAACAGTGTCCACCAAGCATATTGCTGATATCCGACTGGTTGTTGCTCAGATCAGCGAATCGGCCACCGTACATAGGTTCATCGTATGCGTCACGGCTTAGGAAGAGAATCTTTCCGCGAGCCTCGCCAACAGTGAGATTGGGACGGAAATTCACCAGATGGTCCTTGACTGCGGCAAGGCTTGCCTGCAACTTGGCTCCAAAACTGGAGTCCCCGTCATCAGCTTCTACCTCGTGCCGGATGGTTACGATACAGAACTCAGACGGATGAGCATCCAGGTATGTGCATAGCTGCTGCATAATGGTATTGAAGTCGAAACTTGTAACAAGGATGCCGTGACAGATGGTCAGCTTGCCGTCTTTGACAGCAGGACGCAGGTCGAAGAGACGAGCACCCAGCGGCAGCATCTGCTGCACCGATTTCGACTGCACTTTTCCGGCAACGGCTGCACCAATGGCACTCCATCCGGAGAAGGAACTGCAGCAGGCATCATGTGCGCCGGGTATGGAGAGCTGGCAGATGAAGGCATTATCATCGAGCCCCCTCATCCAGTTCTGATAGTCTGTCACCTGTGACCATGCGTTAAGACTAGCCACAAAGGCAACAAAATATAATAGTATCTTTTTCATATAGAAGATTATTGGCCTTTGGCCATTGGTTAGCGGTTAAGGGTTAGCGGTTAGCGGTTAGCGTCACCAATTCTTAATTCTTATCTCTTAATTGCCAATTGGTCATCGGCCTCCGGTACTTTCACTAAAGCACTGACGATGAAGGTAACCAAGCAGCAGAGGCAGACAAAAGAGAAGAAAATGGGGAAGCCCCAACTGTCGGCCAGATAACCGGCAAACATACCTGGAATCATCATACCCAAAGCCTGGAAGGCGGTACAGATGCTGAAGACAGAAGTACTCTTCTCGCCCTTGGCAAAGTAAACTAGGAACAAGGAATAGGCCGTAAAGCCAAAGCCATAACCTAACTGCTCCAGGGCAACGCAGGAGTTGATAATCAGCATATTGGAAGGCTGAACGTATGCCAGATAGACATAGACAAGGTCAGGCAAAGAGATAGCCAGAATCATGGGCCACCACCAACGGCGTAAGCCATTACGGCTGACCAGCCAACCGCCTATCAGGCCACCGGCCAGGAGTCCGCAAACACCTATCGTTCCATATGCAAAGCCAACGGTAGCGGTACTCAGCTCCAAACCTCCCTCTCCTATCGTCCTAAGCATGAAGGGCTGTGCCATCTTTGCCAGCTGTGCCTCAGGGAAACGGAACAACAACATGAAAAGTAAGGCAAAGACTATACCGGGTTTGGAGAAGAATACACGAAGGGTATCGTAGAAGGAGGAGAAAAGAGACCCCACTCCTACCCTCTCGAGGGAGGGAGAAACTTCTTCTACCTTAGGAAGGATGCGGCTATGCCACAGGGCTAAGAGAATCATGATGGCAGCCATAAGAAGGAGGGTGATGCACCAGGCAACGGGGATGGAGAATGAATGCTGTAACCATCCGGACAGGATAACAATGACACCCTGACAGAAGATACTGCCTATACGATAGAAGGTACTGCGGACACCGACGTATAGTGCCTGCTGACGCTCCGTTAGTCCCAGAATATAGAAACCGTCTGCTGCGATATCGTGCGTGGCACTGCCAAAGGCCATCAGCCAGAAGAAAGCCAGGGATCCACGCAACCACCAGGAGGCATCCAACGTAAGGGCAACTCCTGCCAATGCAGCTCCTATGAGAATCTGCATGGTAAGAATCCACCAGCGTTTGGTCTTGAGGGCATCCACCAATGGGCTCCAAATGGGTTTGATGACCCAGGGAAGGTACAGCCAAGAGGTATAAAGTGCCAACTCGGCATTGGTAAGCCCCATGTTGGTGTACATGATTACTGACAAAGTCATCACTGCCATATAAGGCAATGCTTCTGCAAAATAAAGGGTTGGTACCCAAAGTGCTGCGTTATTAGTTTTCATATTGAAAACCCCCTCTCTGCCCCCTCTTTGGGGGGAGTACTTTTACCTGGGGCAGGCTTTTTGCCCCTCTCCGCCCCCCCTTGGGGGAGTACAGACATCTGGGGCGAGGTTATTAACTATATATATTATCATTCTCTCTGCTTAGGAACACTCCTCCAAAGGAGGAGGAAGAAAAGGGCCATCACTCCCCCAAAGGGGGAGCAGGGAGGGAGCACTTTATCACTCTGATTCCCAACATGGCGGGTTGTTTCTTTGCATACTGGAACAGGGTTATGGGTTCCAGGACAACCTTCTTGTGGATGCTGCTGGCATCCAGCATATACAGCTTGCCGTCCTTACCCCACTCGGCAAATCCCAAATGGCTGACATCCAATCCGCTCTTGCCGGTTACAAGGGCGAGGATATCTCCGTCCTCGATATATTTCAGAGCGTCCTTTGACTCATCCAGAAGACGGGAAGGGATATACCTGACAACGGTTTCCGATGCTTCCTTCTCTAACCGTGCGATGGTCCTGACATCCTCC
>Ga0265300_10004510_pt1 | contig 11062 bp, 11 predicted proteins | sample AusTroGonzalo_MG_FD_193482 | JGI IMG/M metagenome (GOLD analysis project Ga0265300, IMG submission 193482) | Bovine rumen microbial communities from tropical cattle in Woodstock, Queensland, Australia - Gonzalo_03 | ecosystem: Host-associated > Mammals > Digestive system > Stomach > Rumen ... | reverse complement strand
CTTACGGGCGGCAATCACACGGGCACGGATCACCTCGCTGGGCTCGCCCTGCTGCATCTGCGACAGCTGGTTGAAGGGAACTACCGGCACTTCGATATGCAGGTCCATTCTGTCGAGAAGCGGACCGGAAATGCGGTTCATATAACGTTGTATCTGTCCTGGCGTACATACACAATGGTGCGTTGGGTCGCCATAATAGCCACAAGGGCAGGGATTCATCGAGGCCACAAACATAAACGAGCAGGGGTACTCGATGGTATATTTAGCACGACTGATGGTAATCTTTCTATCCTCCAATGGCTGGCGCAGCACCTCGAGCGTAGCACGCGAGAATTCAGGTAGCTCATCACAAAAGAGCACCCCGTTATGGGCCAGACTCACCTCACCAGGCTGCGCTTTCTGCGTACCACCCGTCATGGCCACCTGCGAAATAGTGTGGTGCGGACTGCGGAAAGGGCGCTGCGAAATCAACGAGGTTCCCCTGGGCAGGATGCCTGCTACAGAGTGTATCTGAGTAGTTTCCAAACTCTCGGCCAGCGACAATGGGGGCAGGATACTTGGCAAACGTTTAGCCATCATCGACTTACCGCTTCCTGGGGGACCAATCAGTATCACATTATGTCCACCAGCAGCAGCCACCTCCAAAGCACGCTTTACGCTTTCCTGACCACGCACGTCGGCAAAGTCGAGATCAAAGGCGTACTGGTGGTCGTAAAACTCCTTACGTGTATCAATAATGGTAGGTTCGCAATTCTCGGCACCATTCAAAAAGGCAATCACATCAGCGATATTCTCCATGCCGTACACCTCAAGCTGGTTTACCACAGCCGCTTCGCGCACATTCTCCTTGGGAACTATCAAGCCCTTAAACTTCTCTTTGCGTGCACGGATGGCTACCGACAGCACACCGCTTACGGGTTTCAGTTTGCCATCCAGGCCCAACTCGCCTACCATCATATAATCCTTCAGTGCATCTTCTGCTACCTTGCTGTAGGCAGCCAATATACCAATAGCCAATGGCAAATCGTAGCCACTACCCTCTTTACGGATATCGGCAGGACTCATATTAATTGTCAAATCGGCTGTTGGGGCTTTATAACCAATATTCTCGATAGCTGCGCGAATACGGTCGTAACTCTCTTTTACTGCGGTGTCGGCCAAGCCAGACAAGTGGAACGAAGTGCCTCTTGCCAGATTAACCTCGATGGTTATGGTGGTTGCTTCGAGTGCGGTAACGGCTGCACTATAGGTTTTAACAAGCATTGCTATTCGATTAATTCCTTGATTTTATCGTTAAGTTTCTGATAATCCAACGTACGGCCTACTATCTTTCCTTGACCGTCTATCACAATGTTGTCAGGCAGATAAGTCATACCCAACTGTTGCAGGATTGGCGATTCCCACATGCGCCCATCGCAAACGGTGCTCCATCTAACGGAGTCGCGATTCACAATTTGCTGACAGTCCTTTACACTGCCATCCACGCTGATGCTCACTACCTTCAGCTTGCCTGGGTTTTCGCGCTGTAGGCGTGCCAACAGTCCCTGAATGCTCATACTCTCGTAGTTCCACGAGGCCCAGAGACTGATTACATTTACCTTGGCATTCAAGTCGGCCGACGATACTGTCTCGCCTTTCAATCCTTTGGCCGAGAACGAAGGCAGATGTGCGCCCTGCTTCACGGCGCGTAAGGCACCTAACTTCTTCAAGAGGGCAGCCACCTCCTTATTATCGGGCTGGGCCTTCATAATCATATTACCCAACTTCTGAATATTATCATAGTCGGGGTTAGGTACCATTACAAAATATTTGGTAAGCAGATAGGTGCAGATAGGCGACTCAGGACGCTCGTAAATGTACTGCGTGGCCGTGCCTTTTACACCTGGTGGCATCATCGCACTGGTTTTCAGGCGGAATGCCGTCATTTCTTTGTTGATATTGGTGCCCTTAACTTCCGTTTCCTTCAGGTGCACTGCGTCGCCTTCCATAGTGATGGTAACGCCAGGCTCAGCAAAAACAGGAATCTCAGAGAAGTTAGGGAACACCACGATGAGTGTAGTAGGTTCGGTGATGTCGGCCTTGTAGGTAAACTCACCCCTACTCACTCCGATGGTATCCAGTTTTTGGGCGCCATTAAGCCCATAGACGTAGAGTTCTCCTTGATTGAAGCCCTTAAAACTGCCCTCTATCTTAAACTTCTTCTGGCCATCGCCACAAGAGCACAGTAAGAATGCTGCTACAAGAGCAAGGAGACACGTCTGTTTCATTATTTATTTCTCAATATTCTTCAGTTCGATATCGTTAGCTGCATACTTGGCAAAAGCAGGATCCTTCTTGATAGCCTCCTTCAGTGCCTCGGCAGCATCGGCATTGTTACCCATACGGGCACTCATCAGCGCCTTCAGATACTCTGATACAGCATCAGGGTTCTGGATGTACTTCAGTGTAACAGCAGCCGATACGTAATCGTGGTTCAGGATCTGAGCCAGTACAGCGCTGTTTGAGTAAACCTCAGAGAAGTTCTCCTCAGCCTGAGCGTAGTTGCCCTTTGCCAAGTTCAGGTTACCCATAATCTCAGCCAGTCCGTTAGCATCGGTAGCAGCAGCGATATAACGCTCAGCAGTAGCTACGTCGCCATCCTTCAGGGCCAGAAGTCCAAGGTTTGCATTAGCCTCAGGAACGTTTGTTGCCTTCTGCAGATACTGCTTGGCAGCTTCGTAGTTACCCTGCTGGTACTCGATGGTAGCCAGGTTGTTGTAAGCACGATAGTCGTTAGGATAAACCTTAGCGGCAGTCATATAAACCTGCTTCTTCTCATCAGCATTAGTCTTCAGAGTAGCACCATACAGAATCTCCTCGATGCTCAGCTTGGTAGCATCGTCCTGGAGCTGCTCCAGAATCTGCTCGTCGCTACGTCCGATAGTCTCGTAGTTGATTGTGAGACGGGCACGACGCAGTTCTGGCAGAACGCCATCAGCCAACTCGCGGAAAGCAGTTGAGATATTCTTGATCTGCTGCTCACGCTCCTGTGGATCCTTATACATAGAGAGCACGCGCAGGATAACCTCCTTATCCTGGATGTTGCTAGCCTTTACCAACTCCTGGAATCCCTCCCAGTCCTGAGCGGTGTACTTAGCATCAACAGGGGCATCGAGCTTAATCTTCTTGAGCTCCTGGTTTACGTACTTCTCAGAAACCTTCTGACGCTCGCCAGCCAGCTTATCGTTAATGCTGAAACCACCATCAGGTGAAGCATAGGCCGATACCTCGATGTTGTCGAGATTCAGCTTCTCGCGATCGTTGTTAATCTGCTTGAGCATACGAACAAACTCCTTAACCGAGTTATTCTTGAGCTCGCTCTTGCGCAGCTTAGCCTGCTGGATGAGGAACTTAATGTTAGCATCCAACTTCTTCTTGGTGATACGCTGATAAGCATCGGGAGCTACAGCAGCCTGAGTGGTCAGGATAGTCTGCTTGTAGAGCTCAGAGGTAGCGATAACGCCATCGGCCACCTTAACGGCAGGCACCTCCATCTTCTTGTTACCAATGCGGGCATCGAATGTGAGGAACATCTCAGCCTTGTTGTCGCCAGCGTAAGCAAAGCTGGTCTTCATGGTGTAGTTACCACCCATCTTGTAGTTGATGGTCTGGTCGTTACCACGCACGCTCTCGCCCTGGAAAGTGGCGGTGGTACCCTTCTCAACCACACCATTTGAATAGCGCAGTTCGGGCACGACTGTAACTACAGCCTTCTTTTTCATATACTTCTCGGGGAAATGGCCGTTGATAGTTGCAGGAACGGCACCTTTTTGAGTCTCGAGTGGATTTGGTGTTACGGTGAAGTTATCTGCTGATAATTCGCCAAGTTTTGAACACGATGTAAACATCATCAGCGTAGCTGCTGACAGTAGTAGAATTTCTTTTTTTTGCATAAAATAAAGTCTCAGTATTGTTGTGTGCCGCGAGCGGGACTCGAACCCGCACAGCCGTTTAATGGCCAAGGGATTTTAAGTCCCTCGTGTCTACCATTTCACCATCGCGGCGCCTTTTTTGCGGTGCAAAGGTAAGTTTAATTATTGGAATCACCAAACTTTTTATCTTTTTTTAATTCCAAACCCTCAGAATACCGCCATCTAAGCTCACTTTATACCTGTAAAGTGCTATTCCAGCGTTACCTTCAGCCAATACACCGTTGTTCACATTGTATGTTCGGTTGCATTTGCTACAATGCAGATACAGACCGCTATTCTGCCATGTCAGCGGATAATTTCGTCCGCCCAGTTCCTTCAAACAGTTGGCACACTGCCCCTCGTAAGCCACCAGTATATTATCATAGCTGCTCACCCCCACAATAATGCAGTTGTTGGCGCCTAACGCATAAGTCTGTCGCGATTCGCGCTCAGTATTCAGACGGATATCTTCGGTGGCGCCATCAAAATTACGTGTCGTCTTCAGGTGGCGCACGCCTTGCTGCACACTCGTCTCAATCTTCATAAACTGCCCAGGGGTTGAGAGCATAGCCGTTAGCTGGCAAGGCAGGGGATGCAACGTAGGATCGAACACAAACCTACACTCGTACTCGCGATAGATATTCTCATCGCCCACACAAGCCATCAGCAAGGTGCAGAGTAAGAGTGTCAGACAGCGTTTCATGCCAACAGTTTCTTTTCGGCCTCGGTCATACGCTCAAAGTTAAAGCCCTTCAGCGTCTGCTCCATCAAAGCCTGAATCTGGTCGTTGCACAGATTGCCGATGCTACCCTCGTGGGTGTGGTGGATATCATGACTGGCCTTAAACTGGCCTGCCTCGATATCAAGACCAACCTTTTTATAGGCATCGCGGAATGGCATACCATTAGCAGCCAAGCGGTTCACCTCCTCAACCGAGAACATCGGATCGTACATGGGGTTATCAAGAATATGCTCGTTAACCTCAATCTTATTAATAATGTATGCGCACATCTGCAGACAGTCCTTCAGTTCGCCAAAGGCTGGCAGGAACACCTCCTTGATAATCTGCAGATCGCGGAAGTAACCTACAGGCAGGTTGTTCATCATCAGCATAATCTGCTGGGGCAGCGACTGCAGCTTGTTCGACTTGGCACGAATCAGCTCAAACACATCAGGATTCTTCTTGTGCGGCATGATGCTCGAACCTGTGGTACACTCCTTGGGCAACTTAACGAACGAGAAGTTCTGCGAGTTGAACAAGCAGGCATCGAACGCCATCTTAGCGATAGTTCCTGCAATAGTAGCGATGGCAAAACCTACGTTACGCTCCATCTTTCCGCGTCCCATCTGGGCATATACCACATTATAATCCATCGAGTCGAAGCCCAACAGATTGGTGGTCATCGTACGGTTCAAGGGGAACGAACTGCCATAGCCAGCAGCACTACCCAAGGGATTGCGGTTGGTCATCTTATAGGCAGCCTGCAGGAACAGCATATCATCGGCCAAACTCTCGGCATAAGCACCAAACCACAAGCCAAAGCTTGATGGCATGGCAATCTGCAGATGGGTATAGCCGGGCATCAGCACATCCTTGTACTGATTACTCTTCTGGATGAGCTCATCGAAAAGACTTTTCACCTCGTCGGCAATCTCCATCAACTCATGACGTGTAAACAACTTCAGATCTACCAGCACCTGATCGTTACGCGAGCGACCTGAGTGAATCTTCTTACCCATATCGCCCAACTTACGTGTCAGCAGCATCTCAACCTGCGAGTGTACATCCTCCACATCGTCTTCAATCACAAACTCACCACGCTCAGCCAGGTGGTAGATGTTCTTCAGCTCGGCCAGCAGCTGGGTCAGTTCGTCCTTCTCCAGCAGTCCGATGCTTTCCAACATGGTGATGTGGGCCATAGAGCCCAGCACGTCGTACTTAGCCAGATAGAGGTCCATCTCGCGGTCGCGACCAACGGTAAAGCGCTCTATCTCCTTGTTGACTTCAAAATTCTTTTCCCAGAGTTTCATCTCTTAATTCTCAATTTTCAATTTATTCGTAGTGTACCATTGCAAGGGCCTCGGCAATCTTCTCAACGCCTTCCTGCAAAGGTTTCTCTACCATGCTTTTGATAAATGGGTTCAATTCGGCCTTTACCGTTACCTTCATTTTCGATGAGTTCTCATCTACAGGCAGCACCTGTACCCATACGTTGAAGGGAACGGGACTCTGAACCGTTTCGAACTTTACGCACTTAGGCTCTTCGCGATCGCAGATACGCAGTTTCAGTTCGCCTACAGGAGCCACATTAAGACTCACGGTGTCGGCATCAAAACTAAATCCCTGTACCTTATCCTCGGGCACACGGTCGCGCACCTTCTCCAGATTGGTCAGATCGCTGATATTATTGTAAACAGCCTGCTGCGAGTAAGGAACCAGCTTCACGCTGCTCTCAAACTTACTTTCTCCTCCGAATAATCCCATGGTTTACATTAAACATTAAAAGATTAAACATTAAGATTAATCCTGTTTCCAGGTATCAGGACTCTTACGCCACTCAGCCAGAACGGCCTTGTCCTCTTCCTTAATATAACCAGTCTTGGCAGCCTCTTCAATCACTGCCTCATAGTTGCTCAGTGTAATCAGCTTCACGCCAGCCTCGGCAAAAGCCTTCTCAGCTACAGGGAATCCGTAGGTAAACGATGCTACCATACCTATCACCTCTACGCCATAGTCGCGCAGTGCCTGAACAGCCTTCAAACTGCTACCGCCTGTAGAAATCAAATCCTCTACTACAACCACTTTGGCACCTTTCTTGATCTCGCCTTCTACCTGGTTGCCCATACCATGATCTTTTGGCTTTGGACGAACATAGCTGTATGGCAAGCCCAGCTCCTCGGCTACGAGTGCACCCTGTGCAATAGCACCAGTGGCCACACCTGCAACAGCCTCAGCCTCAGGGAAGTTCTCCTGAATAGCATGACAGAGCTCCAGCTTTACAAACGAACGCAGACGTGGGAACGAGAGCGTCTTACGATTATCAGTATAAATAGGTGACTTCCAACCCGAAGCCCATGTAAACGGGTCGTTTGGCTGCAACTTGATGGCCTGAATCTCCATCAGTTTCTGGGCAAATTGATTCTTGATTTCCATAACGTTATTCTGTATTTTGGGTGCAAAGATAGTGTAAATCAGGCGAATAACCAAATTATTACCTATCTTTTTGTATAGCCAAGTGCCAGAACACTTATCTTTATGCCACCATTCTGGGCTATTTGCTTAGCACAAGCGGTTACAGTAGCGCCTGTAGTCACCACATCGTCAATCACCAGCAGGTGTTTTGCCCCTGCAGGAATCTGGTTCAGCGCAAACATCTGTTCCACATTCTCAGCACGGCTCCATCTGCTTTTCTTGGTCTGACTCTCCACAAAATCCACGCGCCGCACCACATCGGTCAAAACAGGCAAACCTGTAATCTCGCTGATACCTTGGGCAATGGCATCGCTCTGGTTATAACCACGCTGGCGCAAACGTTTCTTAGCCAATGGCACAGGTACTATACCATCGATTCCATCGAAGAATCCCGCACCTTGCATCTCTTTAGCCAACATACGTCCCAGAATCACACCTACCTCGGGGTGATCCTTGTATTTAAGCTGGTAGATCATGTTGGCGGTATCAGAATGGGCTTCGTAGTAAAAATAGGCGGCAGCACGCTCGATAGGAATTAGATGCCAGAAGCTTTTCGCCATCTCATTATCATAGGGATCAAGCCAAAAACCGGTACGAGGCAGATGAAAGTGGCATTTCATGCAAAGCACCTCTTCGGTAGCCGACAGTCGGCGACCGCATATCACACAAGTGCGTGGCGAAATAAAATCCAGTAGTCGTCGCCAGATACTAATCCATTTCATCGTCAATATCCATCTCTTCGTCAACATCCAGGCATTGACGAATGATACCATAGTCGAAGCCACGACTCAAAGCGAAGCGAACCAGTTTCTGGTTCAACTCATAATCGTTGGCGGCTTTAATGCTTTTGCGTTTCTGTTTCAACAGTGGCACCAGCACCTTCAGGTACTCCTCATCGTCGATTTCATCGAGCACACGCTGCTGTATATCATCATCTATACGCTTCATCCAGAGTGCCTGCTGCACCTTGCGGCGGCCCCATTTGTTATAGCGCACCTTATCCTTTACAAAAGCACGGGCATAACGTTCATTATCAATATAGCGTTCCTTGGTAAGACGCTCTACCACACGGTTCTGCGCCTCAGGGTCCATTCCCCAACGCTTCATCTTATCACGCATCTCCTGCTCGCAGTGTTCGGCCTGCGCACAGGCAGCCGCTAACTGCAGGTAAGCCTCTTGTTCTGTCTTCTCCTTTGTCATGCTTTAGTTGCTTTTATAAATCTTGTTTTGCCGTATTGGTCGTCAATCTTCGCAATATCTACAAAGCCCAAAGCCTGCAGATTTTCCACGATGGAATCGGCATAAATGGGATTAATTTCGTAATATAATCGTCCACCCTGCTTTAAGGCCAACTTGGCATAATGCATGATATGACGATAGAACAGTAACGGATCATCGTCGGGCACAAACAGGGCTGTATCTGGTTCGTATTTCAGCACATTTTCCTCCATTTCATCGGCTTCCTTCCGACAGATATAAGGTGGATTGCTAACGATTACATCCCACCTATCGGCCTCAGTCTCTAAAGCCAAGGCATCACGTTTCTCAAACTTCACATCAGCCCCAAGCGCCTGGGCATTATGCCGAGCAATGGCCAGCGCCTCGTCAGAGATATCCCAAGCTGTAACTTTAGAGTCGGGAATATCCAATGCCAATGTAATAGCAATACAGCCACTACCGGTACCTATATCCAGCACAGAACATCCCTTTAACTTCCCTTTATCTTCTGCTAACTTCCCTTTAACTTCCTCTCCGATTAAATGGCATAATTCGGCTGTTTCTGGACGAGGAATCAGCACACCAGGAGCCACATAGAACTGGCGATCACAGAAGTCGGCCACACCCAAAACATACTGCACAGGCTCGGCTTTTTCGAGTCTTTGCATGATTTTTTCGAGTTCTGCTTGGTCGTTTGCCGATAATTGTGTAACTTTGCCACAATAAATATCGGCCGTTGACAGACCGAAACGTACATCAAGCACCCAACGGACAAGGGCTTTCGCCTCGCCGGCATCGTAAATCTTGCTGAGTCTTTGGCAGAGTTCTTCGTAATTCATGGTGCAAAAGTACAAAAAAGTAGTGAATAGTGAATAGTGAATAGTAAAAATAATATGATAGACGACAAAAAATTCATGCAACGCTGCATTCAGCTGGCAAAAAACGGACAGCTGAACGCTAAGCCCAACCCCATGGTGGGCGCAGTTATTGTACATAACGGCCGTATTATTGGCGAGGGTTACCACGTGCGCTGTGGTCTGGCTCATGCCGAGGTAAACGCTTTTGCCTCTGTACGAGCAGAAGACGAGGCCTTGTTGCCCGAATCAACCATCTACGTATCGCTTGAGCCCTGCTCACATTATGGTAAGACGCCCCCTTGCGCCGACTTGATTATCGAGAAAGGTGTGCGCCGTGTGGTTGTAGGATGTATCGATGAATTCGCCGAAGTTCAAGGTCGAGGCATCCAGAAACTACGCGATGCAGGCATCGAAGTAGAGGTAGGTGTACTCGAGGATGAATGCAAGGCATTGAACCGTCGTTTTTTCACATTCCATCGCGAAAAACGTCCTTATATCATCTTGAAATGGGCACAGACCGCCAATGGTTTCATCGACGATCATCACCAGCCCGTACAAATCTCAAGCGACTTTACCAAGATGCTTTCGCACAAACTGCGTGCTGAGGAGGATGCTATTCTAGTGGGGCGCGTTACCGATGAGCGCGAACATCCGCAGCTGAATGTACGCGAATGGTACGGACCTGATCCCAAACGTATGGTGATAGACCGTGCTCACCCGCTGAACCTCGAGAGCTTGCATGCTCAGAATATCCAGTCGATTATTGTCGAAGGCGGTACCGAAACGTTACAATCCTTTATCGTGCAAGGTCTTTGGGACGAGCTACGTGTTGAAACCAACACATCGCTGACCGTTAGCGATGGTACGCGTGCACCACAGCTGCCTGCTAGCGCCCAAGTGGTAAGCAGTCATATCTACGGTAAAAATGTGATTGTGGTTTATCAGCGAAAATACAGATAGTTATTTTCTACCAAAATCGGCAGGTACCTCACCCCACTTCTGTGTTTCCCATTTAATTATGGGATTACGGTACTGGTGGGTACGCAACCAGTTCTCGGCTCTTGCAATAATTTGGAAGAGCTGTTCGGTTTGTGGGGTGCGTTCAAGTGTAGTTTTACATTTGCCTTTCGACACCCATAGAATGGCATTATAACTATCCGAATATATGGTTTTATCGTGCCATCCCTTTTGCCAACAAAGTGCCAAGGCATGCACAATAGCCAAGAATTCACCGATATTATTTGTGCCTTTTACAGGACCAAAATGAAAAACCCTTGCGCCAGTAGTCAGATCGATACCCTGATACTCCATCGGTCCAGGGTTTCCGCTACAAGCAGCATCTACTGCAAAAGCGTCTGCCCTTACCTCCATTGGCAAGGGCAGAACTGTATCGTGTCTATAATCTGGGGGATTCTGCATATTACATACGCTCAGGAACTTCGATGCCCAGCAGGCTCATACCGTTCTTGATAATCTTGGCCACATTCTTAGCCAGCATCAAGCGTACGGCCTTCTTCTGCTCATCGGGTTCGTTCAGAATGCTGTAATCGTGATAGAACTGATTGAACACCTTGGTGAGCTCGTAGCAGTAGTTAGCGATACCACTTGGTGAGTAATCCTTACCAGCCTGCTCTACAGCAGCACCAAACTCGTTCATCTTCTGAACCAGTTCTACCTCCTTCTCAGCCAGATCAACCTGAGCATTAGCAGGCTTTAAGCCCTCAGCCTCGGCCTTACGCAGGATCGAACGGATACGAGCGTAGGTGTACTGGATGAAAGGACCGGTATTACCGTTGAAATCGATACTCTCCTCGGGGTTGAACAGCATGTTCTTACGAGCATCA
>Ga0265300_10004507_pt1 | contig 11072 bp, 16 predicted proteins | sample AusTroGonzalo_MG_FD_193482 | JGI IMG/M metagenome (GOLD analysis project Ga0265300, IMG submission 193482) | Bovine rumen microbial communities from tropical cattle in Woodstock, Queensland, Australia - Gonzalo_03 | ecosystem: Host-associated > Mammals > Digestive system > Stomach > Rumen ... | reverse complement strand
ATTGGTAATGAGGGAAGTGATACCTGGCGATACTGTCAAGGTTGCTGTTGAACTGCCATTGGAGCAGAAGTACTACAAGGTGGACAGTTTATACGAGGCTTATGTGAGTGGTGTTGACCCTAACTTGGATTCAATCAGGATATTCTATAAGACAAAGGAAATCACTGAGATAAGGACACTGAAAGACCCAAGGAGATTCAGCATAGGCCCTGCTGTATGGGGAGGTTATGATTTCAATGGAAAGCAATGGGGATATGGTGTTGGATTAAGTTTACAATACAATCTATGGAGGTGGTAACTATGATGAAGAAATACCTTATACCAGAAATCAGAGCCAAGAAGATTGAGGCTTGCGTTATGACACCAACAAGCGGACATCACGACAATGGCAATCACTACGGTTGGGATAACCCACACAATCCTCACTATGAAGAAGAGGATGAGCCATAAAAGCAAAAAGCACTATCCATCACGGACGGTGCTTTTTTAGATTAATTAATTTCATATTTCATATGATAGACTTTAACATCTCAACCTCCCCTATCCGTCACGGACCAAAGAGGTTTTTCGCATAGCAAATTAACAATAGTTCTAATGTAATAAAAACCTTACCAAATAGTAGTAGCAGCGAAGAGAATCGAACTCTCATATCCTCATCTTGAGTCGCATTTCCGTTTATGCTACGCTGCTTGCCAAAACATTTCAAACAAAATATTATAAACTATGAATAAGAAAACTCCTTATGCGTATGACCACTTGAATCCACCTGCTGTGCGATAACTTTTAAGACCCTTACAACAATAAGCTATAGATGATTGGTTAATTCCCAATTCCCTTGTAATGTCACTCAAACTATCCCACTTCTTTACCATTACTCCATCCAGGGTTGATTGGATGATTGGTCTTATATAAGGTGTATTCGCATTGATTTTTTGGGGTGTCGGTTTGTCATTACTCTCATACCTCCACTGATAACCACCTGATGTTTTCCCCTTACCAGATAAACAAAATGTTATAGCATTATGTTTAATATTCAAGCTGATTGCAGCATCTTTTATACAATCCCATCTACGGATAAAATCACCGTTGAGAGAATATTGTAATATAGGTTTTTTACGCTTCTCCCAGAGGACTGACATTGCTTTTAAATGTCTTTCCATAGAGATTGGGTTATGTACATTTTCCTTGCAAGTGACATATCTCAAATTTGACACTTGGTTGTTCTGTCGATTAGCATCAATATGGTCACATTGATATCCTTCTGGACGTGTGCCAAAGAATGTCAAAGCTACTAAATTGTGAACTCTATAACGCTTGTAGTTAAGCATAGTGTTTAAATACTTTTTCTTATCGACATTCTGTTTGCGGATTACCCCCTTATAGAAACGTATGGTATCACCTTTTGGTGCATATCTATCCAAACTCTTTATTCTACCCAAATTGCTGCATTGATAATTCTCAATATCGGGTATATCTTTCCATTCTTCACCTGGAAGTAATGGAGTTGTAGTATCTTTCCAATATTCTGTCATAACTACCACTCGCTTAATTTCTCAATTTTGTACAGTCTTGCAAGCTTTTCCAGCCTGTTCATCCAGCCTGTGTAGAAGAGATGGTTCTGGCCTTTCTGTGCAACAGCCTTGAGATATTGATGTCTTACTTCAAGATAATGCGCTGCTAAATCACTGAGATTCAGGGACATAATAGCTTTTGAAGTATTAGGGCCTTGTATTCCGTCCTCTACAACAACATCCTTACCATTGAGCTTGTTGATGCAGTATTGAATCTTTTTGATAGCTGTCTTAGGGCTTGAATGAATGCCGTAATCCAGCATCAGTCCAATGATAGGCTCTGTCTCAGGTGTAATTTTCAGTGTACCGATAATCTTCTTGAAGAAGTTCTGTTCGTAGAACTTCATTACACATTCCGTCAATGCGCTGTCATTGATGATTTCACCTTTCTTTATTCTCCTCTTCTTGAGGATTGCATCAATCTTCTTCCAGCCCTCCCAATTTGGGAAATTTTTTCTTGACACTCCCATATACGTCATTCCACCTGTATCGAACTTGTTATCCACAAAGCCCCCTTCGTAAACGAGACTACGGCTGATAATGGTTCGCATATGGATATTTTCATCGTATGTCATTGTTCTTCCTCCCTCATCTTATTAGCCTTATATGAGATGTAAGTCGCAACGCTCAGTGCATCAAGCAGTTTCTTGTTCCAGTCATCCATCTCTATTTTCTCCTCTGATTCGTCATAGCCAGGCTGTGTACGGATGTCATTCAAGGCATACATCGCATTCAAGACCTGTGTACGTAGCTTGCAGCCCTCGTTATAGAGCCTGTTGAGGTCGGTTGGGTTTACTTTAAAAATGTCCATCTCTTCTTTTCTTTCAAATAATATCTTATACGTTGGAAAGTCCAAATCGGGTGGTAGTAGTGACCTTTTGAAGTCAAGAAAATCACTCATCATCCTTGAGGTTTCCATAGAAAATAGCTGTTTGCCTTAAATCACTTGGAATAGAGAATCCGAAAAGCAAGTCAGCATATATCTTCTCTATCTTCTCCAACTCCTTGATAACTGGCTTTGAAGACTCGTCTTGACTGAACCAACCATCTGTCTGTTCGTCTTGAGCGATGATATAGTCTTTCTGTTGTTGGATGTATTCACTTAATACACAGGCAGTTGAGTATATCTGTAGCCTCAACACCTCTGCACTGTCTCGCATCTTTGTTGCAATTTCTTTGTTCATTGTTACAGTAGATTAATAGAAAAAGAGGAAGAGGGGAAGGAGGGAAAAAATATGGCGAAACCTCCTTTCCCAGACTCCTCAAAAGTGATGTATGTATTGAAAGAAACTACCTATCAGTTTCATTGTCCTCATTTGGTGAATCCAAGTCTGGTTCGTCTTCCTCACCAAATGGGTCGAATATGCCGTTTGTGACAATATCCTTCATTTGGAGTATCGCTGATTCAGTGATATTCCTTGCTCGTTCAAGAGAGTGCTTTGAAGCATTCATAGCTGATAGCAATAACGCTGCCTCCTGTTCATCCAATCCCTCAATTGAAGGGAAGTTGTTGATGATAAGAGAGAAGTTATCCAAGAATGTTTCCCAATCGGTATATTGGTCAGTGATTCTTCGTTTTGCCTCAGAGCTTACCTGCTTGCGTACACCTCGTGAAAAGTACGTAAAACTGTCTTCACTCATAGTTAAGAATTGTTAATGATTACCCTTTCAAATTCAAGTGATTCCTCCCGTGAGAGTGGTTCAAAGTCTGTTATTAATCCATACTCTCGCTCATAAGGAGTTTCCCCGAATTGGAATTGTTGAGTTGAGGGAATGTAGAAACAGTAAAAGTATACTTTTCCCTCTGGTGATATGTGATGGACCTTGACGAGTGTACCGTCCAGGTGCCTGATGTTCTGTCCGTAATTAGCTGCAAACATTTGTATTAGAGTTTAATACAAAATAGAACATCAATGTGTGTTGTGTGCTTTATGGCGCATCTACCGTCATCGTCTCTCTCTAAAGTTGAGTTTGACTATAATCTTGAGTGAAGTTAAGGCGAAACCAGTTCCCCATCATTTCTGTTTGCAAAGGTACAAATAAAATCTGACCCTTGCAAGTTTTCTTCCAACCAAATTTGTAAAGTGAGAAGAAAGCTACTTAAATGTGATGTTTTTGGCTCTTTTCCTTGCTTCATATGCTTTTTGGATTGCCATTTCCATCATCTCAAGGATGTCATTGGCCTTAATGTCTTTTTCTTTTTCTTTATTTTCCATTTTTCTTTTTACTTTAAATCAGTGTGACCTGTAAGCCACTTTAGGAAAGCCTCATATTCGCTCTGTGAGGCCTCAACGAGAAGGAAGCTGAGTTCTTCATCAACTTGGTATACTTCGGCCAGCAGAAGGCCTGTTTCACCCTGTTCTGGCCATTCCTTGATGACTTTCAACTTGGGTGTAGGGAACTCGAATTGAAGGTTTACTTTTCCCTTGTATTGGAATGCCTCATAGCTCATCGAGAGTGACCAGATTGTCTGCAAGTTGAGCTGTGATATGTGCTTACTGTCCATTTTTCTTTTAGGTTAATATACTAAATATACTATTGAGTATTTTCTTTATGTATATATAAATATTAATACAAAATAAATAATATACACACAATGTAACTGGAATGGCACTTTTAGAATGGGAGGGCATCTTAATGTTCTTGATGCCCCACTCCTTCTATCTGTGCTCGATACATTTCTCCTCGCAAGAGTTCTCCCCTTACCTTAAAGTCAGGGTCAAGTCTATCCAATTGACCATCTACTGTAGCACGTAACAACCGATACCCATCCTCAATGGTTCTGTATGACATCAGCCTGTCATTCAATACCTGAATTTCAAATTCTAATGCTGATGTCTTGTCACTAAGAACCTCAAGCTCACCCATATACCTGTCTTGAAGTACTGCCAGTTCCTTAATTCTTCTCTTACGTGCAACGCCATCCATTGCTTCTGAGCAATAAAAATCACTTTCCATTAATTCCATTTTGTTTAATTTTTTTTTAAGTTTAACATTAATATATCATTGAATAACTCTCTTCTACCATCCAACAACCCTCATCATCTGTGATTTTGGGATATGGTTTACTGACCTTTAGTGAAATCACCTTGTTTTTGCCACTTTTCAGGCTCTCTGTGGGCTTTTCTACCTCTTCCTGGACAGTTGTCCCACCCTCGCCATTATCGGGGCTTACAGAGCGTTTTTTATATGGTCTTGTCAATCCCTCTTCCTTTAGCCATCTCTTGACTGTTATTTCCTTGTATTCCTGACCTGTCGTTGCCTGTATATCTTCAATATTTCTCTTGATTGTCAGATTGGTATTGTAAAGGGAGAAAAACAGTTGTTTTTTCTTTTCCTTTATCTTGGACTGACTTTCGTGGCCTTTGATTATTCTTGCAAATCGTCTTGCTACTTCTTTCGCAGTAAGGTTATATTTCTTACAATACAGTGGATTAACCTTTCTTTCCCGTGGTCGTTGGTAGTTGAATAGTGCGATGTCATAACTCAATGATGATTTTACAATTTCCATCAAGTTGCCAAGTGTGATAGGGTCTTCACTGTTGTCTACCCTTTTCCACATATCATAACAAAGACTATACAGCAGGTCATTGGCTGTGATATCAGGTAGGATAAGTCTTCTTACTCTACAGTTGAAGTACAGATGCCTCTTTCTCCTTTGACCATTCTTTCTCAAATACGGGTGTGATTTGCCATTGTTATCTGTGACAAAAGGAGTATTGATTTCATAGTAATCCTGTGGAATGTCTATTAATGGTTCATCCTCTCCTGCTGACAGTTCTATCGGAGAAGCATCATAGTGTCTGTATTTCCCTTGGAATTTCTTATATGTCTCCTCAAATCCATACTTTACTATGCTGTTGAGCAACCTTTCATCAAAAGTATCATTGGTGGTTATTGTTGGAGAGAGAGAGTTATAACTATATTTAGTTATATTATCACTATCCACCGATGATACTTTTATAAAATCTGGTTTGGCACTTTTAGTACTATCTACCGTTGGCACTTTTATATCTTCCTCAGAAAGGAAGTCAGATATACTATATAATTTATTTGGAAGCCCCGTAGGGTATGTCCTTGCCTGTTGACTTGTACCGTGGGATAGCTGGAAGGGTGATGCAGCCTGTGGGTCAAACTCAATATTATTTCTTTTACATATAATACTGAATATCTTCTCATAGTTTTCCTTACCAACAATCTCCTCGTCAAAGCAATAGACAAGGTGGAACCTGTAGTCACCCTCCCTGTTGGAAAATGACTCATAAGCAATAGTAGGCTTGTCACTCAGCATCTCACAGAAATCATCCATACAGAGCTTCTGGTGGTCACAGTCAATAACGACAAACCAACTACCGATATAGTTATCTTTCTTTATATGTGTATTCTTATCTGGATTGACAAACCTATAGTCTCCCTGTAATCCGTAGTGACAGTCAAACAAATGGCCACGACGAATCTTATCTAATAAAATTATTAGACTATCTATCTCAACCGTATTAAAGGTGATGTTGTGCATTTCCTCCCTTTTTGGCTTGGAGGCAAAGCCTTCTTTACTAAGTGCTAACTGCATAATGGTTATTTTTTTGATGTTAATGTGGTTTCTTTTTTTCAAAGTTAAGAAGGAAATGGGGTCAGGAGGAAAAATATAACCACAAAAAAATCTCCTGCCCCAAAAGGTGCCACGCCTGACATCCCCCCTTCAAAGAGTGTGGAGAGGGGAGAGGAAGTATGAAGAACTCTCCCCCACAGGGAGCTACCCTGCCTCACTCTATAAATATTAGATTCGTCTGCAAAATTACGAAATAAATCTCAACCCACCAAATAATTAACTAAAAAGTTAATAAAAATTATAAAAATAATGTGAATAGCGATGAAACAACCTCAACAACAGTGACTTATAGTGTTAATTGCCCTACAAGTGTTAACAAGTATTAATTCAATGAACATAGTAAAATTGCAATCTCAACATAGCAAATAAGGCCATAAAACCCAATTTAAGCCCTAAAATTGGGGTCAGATGTTAATGACTGTTAACCCAAGTGTTAAAGAAAAGTTAAAATGGAATATAAGTGCTTGATAATCAGTTTTTGTCCAAATGTTAATTTTATTTAATGACGAAAAGAAAGTTACCAAAAAATTTGCAGGACTGGAGAACATATAGTAATTTTGCACTCAGAATCCAACGCAATAGTGCAGAGGATAACCAATACTTATTTATTTATTTAGAGGTTCACACTCATCCTAAAGTGTAGAATACAATGAATAAAACAACAGAAAAGATTCAGGACAGCAGCAGAGACTTGCTAAAGGAAGTTGCAGAGTTCGAGAAGAAAACACACCTCAAAGCAATCTGTGGTTACGACCTTGACGGGGATAACCTAAAGTGGTGGCAAGAGAATGGCTGGGCAGGAGTTGCCAGTTCAATTAGCCTGAACAAGCTTGCCTGGTTGAATAACCTCTACGGTCTTCTTTCACCAAAAGGCCTAAAAGAAGAGACGGGCATTGTCAATGACGATGTAATCGGCATTAAGGTTGTCGGACGTGATAATATTGAGGGACTTTGCATAGAGATGGGCTGCTTCAACGACCACGGCATTGTTGTTGATGACATCGACTTGTATGGTGGTGATGGAGAGCCAGAAATGGTGATTACCTTCAACGTCAACAACAGTAAGCGATTCTTGTTAACTGATTACGCTATAAAGTCAGAAAAAGCAAGGAAGAGTGAGTAAACAGTGTGGTGTTGCTCATGCGGAGCAACACCATCCTTTAAAACAATAATAACAAACAGATAAAGATTATGAAGAAGACATATAAGAAAAACCTCAAGTCATTTGTTGAGGAAGTAAAGGCGGTTGAAAAGTCTAAGTACTTCGAGGTTCTGCCTTGGGATAGTGAGATATGGCAGAATGGCGGTGATAACCAGGTAAGTGTATGCCTGGTCAAGAAACAAGACGGTTATGTGGTCAGGTATATGGAAGGCCATAAGTCACTTCAATCCATAAAGAAGAATTATGAGTGGTATGATGGTGAAGTCGAGTACTACTGTCACACAACGCTAAACAGATATACACTTGCAATATTGCATAGGCTGGATGGTTGGACATTTAGGGATTTCCGTTTATGTCAAGTACGTCATTGCTGCACACCATTCTTTATGCCTGACGATATCATCAGCGAAATCGAAGAGCTGTACGACGAAAGCAGTCGTATTTCAGCATAGTTTCCCAATCAAGAGAGAGAAAAGATATAGATTTTAGTCATAGGAACGAAAATTTAAAATTGGTTAATACCAGCCTTCGTCTGGGAAGATAGGGGCTGGTTTTTTGAGAAACTTCTGTAATTTCATTATACCTACGGGGATGTGGAGGCCAAGCCTCCCTCCCTTCAAGTGGGAGAGAGTAAAGAAATAAGTCTTTAAAAATTGTTTTTTCATATTAATAAAATTGATTAAAAATATCTTACATACCAACCACCTGTGAAGGCCGTTGGTATCTTTTTTAAGAAATTCTTTAAACACTATATACAATGAGGACAATACTTCAAATAAATCTTGACGGTGAGGTTATCGGTAAGTATAACTCACTCACCGAAGCCAGCCAAGCAACAGGAATAACCATAGCTGGCATATCATACGTTGTAAACGGCCACAGACAGACAGCAGGTCATTACAGGTGGAAATACCTCCATCCAGCCAAACCTTTTATCAAGAAGGTTACATCAGTATCACCAACGGACCATTACAGCAGGGGAAGAAAGGTAGCCAGCTTGGATGAGAATGGCAATTTATGCACATATAACTCAATTGACGAGGCTGCAAAACAGTTGAAAACAACGAAGAAGATGATAGAATATGCTATCCAAGGCACTCTCAAGGTGGTAAGGGGAAAGAAGTGGTATTGGGCTGACAGCATAATGTAAAGTGTATAAATTCGGCTATAAAGCCAGATTATTGCCGATAATAGCTCAAATTACAGCCATAAAGTTTACGGCCATAAGCTTTACTAACCTGATAATTAAGGGGAATTTTTGTTATAACCTTCAATATAGTATATTTTATACAAACAAACCCACCAAACCGAAACTCTACAATAATGGGATGTAAAGAGACATCAGGCTATAAGCCACCTGAGTGGAGTGGTGGTAATTATCAATTAGAGAATAAACACGATGTGGGGGAGTAGATATTCTGGTGATGGTCTACTCTCCCGTCGGACAGGACAGGGTATGGATAGTTGGTTTAGCAAGGATAAGTTCAAGCACTTCGGAGCATCCTATGCGTGGGCTGTTGTTCATCCAATGGCAGCAGTTGGTGCAGGGGTAACCAAAGAGTATTGCGACAGCAAATCAGAAGGCAATCATTGGTGCTGGAAGGATGTGGTCTGGGATTTGGCAGGAACGATACTTGGTAGTCTTACCCACTATCTCATATTCCAATCCTGGCTGGGGTACTGATTGTGACAGTTTTGACATATTCGATATAATAGTCCCTCTTCGGAGGAGAGTCAAAAGGTAAGGAATTCCTTACCTTTTTTCTTTTACCCCATTGACAACATCCTCCAAATTGAGTGACAGGTAACTCTCCGTCATCTTGATATTGCTATGACCTGCGCATCTCTTTACAATCGAAATCGAGACACCTCCCCTAATCAGCCTGGTGATATAGTAATGTCGACACATATGCGTATGTAAATCACAACTCAATCCCAACTCCTTACTCAACCTCTTACCCATCTGGTTCAATCTCACGTTGGAATAGTGAAGCGGTGACAAGTCATAATTCAATTCATTCAGAATGTCAACACCATCCTCAAGCACGACACTGGTATACTGAACGTTAGTCTTTTGTCGTTTACCCAATATGACAGTCTGACCAGCAATCTCCTTGATGTTATCCTTACCAACACTCAACAGGTCACAGCAAGCAAGCCCACAACAGCAAGCAAGCACGTAATATTGGCGCACACGTTCCAGATTTGACTGTTCAAAATGAGCATTGACAAGCTTATTATAGTCATCATCAGACATCATCTCAAAATGAGCCTCGGATTTGGGCATTTTAAGCCCTCTGAAAGGATTTCTCACCGTTACCTTGTCATTGTCCACACCATACTGAAAAAACGTCTTAAAACGGCTAAAATTGACAAGCTGATAATTGGCCGAATAACCTCTATTCCTTTGAAGTTTTGCAAATTTTTCAACTGTCTCAACAGATATATCATTTACGTCAGCATCAGGTGATATGCACTCATATATCATTTTCGATGCGGTGAGATAAGATTCATAGGTCTTATCCTTGACAGTTCCATCAATATGACGTAGAGTATCATCAATCAAGTTCTTGACAGTATATTTTTCAACCGTAGAACCCGTCTGGAATGCCCTTTTCAGGGCCTCTGTTGAGAGTTTACCCGTCATCTGGAGTGATAGAGCATAAGAGTGAATTTGAGCCTCCAGAGAGCTTAAAAATGACTTGAGTTCCCCCCTCTTGGAATCCTTCAAAAATGTAAGTGGTGAGTGATACTGACCAATTCCGAATAATGACCTTTTGCCATTACAAATAACTGACATTTCGATTTGAGCAAGACCCTTCCTGTTCGCCTTGGACTTTCTGCAATAAAAAGCTACGTTTACCATAATTGAATTGTTTAAAAGTGTTAATTAAATCTTGTATAAATCAGTCACACTTTCAGTCAATTTTCAACTCAATCGTGATAAAATCAAGCACATTATTATATAACAGGCCGTGTATAACCGTAGATACTCCATCGATAGTCCATCGATGGTCCATCGTTTCGATGTCGATACCAGGTTGATTTACAGTGTTTTTGCTAATATCCGTCACAAATGAGTATAAAAATCAATCCGCAAGCGTACACAGCACAAAATTATAAAAAAATTTTGAAATTCAGGCCTATTTCGTATTTTTTAACATATAGAAGGATATTTATTTATATACACATTAAAGTAATGACGATTAAACAGAAAGAAGAAATGGGAAGAAGGAAGGTGGAAAATATTTTAAACAAATACCACGTCTATCAAATTACGACAACCCAAGACCCATACTGTCACTGGGACTTATCTTACACAGGCAGAAGCACTATTGCTAATGTCGAAATAAAGTATCGTATCGACTACCCATCAACTACATTCAAATCAGTGATGCTTCAAAAAGACAAATACGATTGGATGATGCAGGAATACGAGAAAGACCCTGCTCATCGACCACTCTATTGGACACTCTGGAATGACGATGTTAGCTGGATAGTTGACATAACAAAACTCAATCCAAAATGGGAATGGAAGCAGTTACCAATAAACAATGAAGGGGATGAAATGACCTGGAAGCAGGTATGTTATATTAATTTTGAAGAGGAAGGAGATGGAAAATGGACAATCAAGCCACACAATCTGGAAGAAGGTATGATATATTGAAGGAGTGGGCAGATAGCGGTATAATCAAGGAGATTGTTGACAACGTTGGAAAGAAATACCTCC
>Ga0265300_10004506_pt1 | contig 11073 bp, 10 predicted proteins | sample AusTroGonzalo_MG_FD_193482 | JGI IMG/M metagenome (GOLD analysis project Ga0265300, IMG submission 193482) | Bovine rumen microbial communities from tropical cattle in Woodstock, Queensland, Australia - Gonzalo_03 | ecosystem: Host-associated > Mammals > Digestive system > Stomach > Rumen ... | reverse complement strand
TTGAAGACCTATAAGAGTGTATATGATGTAAAGATAATCCCTCGTAATGCGGATCCAAAAGGTTTGGTCGACTTCGCTAAAACACTTGTCGGAGAAGCGAATCAAGTTTGGGTTGTTTTTGATGTCGATAATTCTTACAGTGATGGGCGGTTGGTTCCGGCAATCAACGAAGCAGAACGCACGGGTGTTCATTATGCATTTTCCAATGTCTCTTTTGAGGTTTGGCTTATTTCGCACTATAAACAACTGTCAAAAAGCATGACAGAAAAGCAACTTGAAGAGGATCTTAACGATTACATAAAAAACACGTTGAAAAAGAAGACAAAGTACGAGAAGAACGATGAAAATCTCTTAAAAAAGCATTTTGTGCCTCATTATAAGACGGCGATCAACAATGCTAAAATTGTATACCAAACAAAAAAGAAAGCCCATATTGAGAGAATTGGCGATTATTCCAGAGCGCCGATTTGGGAATGGAACTCTTCAACTTCGGTATTCTTGCTTGTCGAGGCATTGAAGTTGCAGTTATAAAATACAGAAACTATCTTTTAAAACAAACGAAGGATACTTTATTAAGGCGGGACCTCGCTTTGAGACGATGAAAGAAAAAAACAGTATAAGGATAATAGGTTTGATACTATTAATTGCGGTACTCTTGGTTGTCATTGGGGGGACGGTAAAAGCAAAAGTTTTCCCAGAAGAAAGCAAAGCCCCGGAAGACGTTAATGTGTATTTGGGCGAAGAAGTTCTCTTCGGGAAAGACTATCAAATATCTGTAATAGGTATGTCGGTTGGCAAAGAAGAAAATCAAAAAGGTAGTCAAGATGAAGAAGGGGAATTGCTCTCGCCATACAATCTTAATCTTACAATCAAGATAAAGAAGGTCAGCGATAAAAAATGGGGTGAAATTCAATTTGAATCAGAGATGTTTAAATTAAAAAATGTAAATTTGAAGTCAAAAAGCAAAATGGGCGTATTTTTTGAGGCATTATTTAAAAATACAGTAGAAATGTCTTTATCAATGATTGTTGATGGAGAGGTAAATATTATTGATAGCACCGTTGGCTTTGCTGGAGAGTATTTAACGGAAATAAGCGAAAATGTTGTTACAGAATCCCAGTTTAAACCGATTAAAGCAACCAAAAACCAGTTTGATAAATTCAAGCTACCTAAAGTTGGCGATGAAAAAGAAGTTTCTATAACTTTCCCGATAAAGCAAGAATACCTAGAAAGCGAAAATACTATAGTTCTAACGATAGATAAATGGAATTGTGTTGAAAGAAGAATCTACTTAATAAAGAGGCCAACAGAGATGGCATGACAATTTAAAGATGACAGCTATTTTGTGAGCTTGAGACAAGCAAGAATAATACGAACCAAGGGAAATCCCCGCGGCTCGTATTATTTTTTATCCGAGATAGGTTTGGAATTGTGATTTATAAAGCGGAGAATCGTAAGGATTAATTTTTGTATTCGTTCATTTAAATACGCTCTTGTATGTATTTTCATTTTATTATATAATTAATAAAAAGGCAAAACACGGAGTTCTTTATGGATGACAGACAAATGAGAGAAGCGGCAAAGATATTTGCCGAGTATTGGAAAGACAGAGGATACGAAAAAGGCGAGAGTCAACCCTTTTGGCTTTCGTTCCTACGAGATGTCTTAGGAGTCGAACATCCCGAAGAGGTTATTCGTTTTGAAAGCCAAGTCAAATTGGATAATACAAGCTTTATTGACGGCATTATTGAATCCACACACGTGTTGATAGAGCAAAAAAGCGTGGATAAAGACTTAAGAAAAGGCATCCGTCAGTCGGATGGATCTTTTCTGAATCCGTTTCAGCAAGCAAAAAGATATTCGGCTGAATTACCGTACTCTCAGCGCCCGCGTTGGATTATCACTTGCAATTTCAAGGAGTTTTTCATCTATGATATGGAGAAGCCGACGGGAGAGCCTGAACACATCTTATTAAGCGAGCTCCCCAAAGAATACTATCGCTTTAAGTTTATTGTAGAAACAGGAAGCGAACTTCTTGAAAAAGAAAAGGAGATATCCATTAAGGCGGGAGAGATCGTTGGATTACTGTATGATGAACTGTTGAAGCAATATCGCAACCCCGATGACGAAAATACGCTAAAAAGTCTAAATAAACTTTGCGTTCGATTGGTCTTTTGTTTGTATGCGGAAGACCGTGGCTTATTTGGAAAACACCTTGCCTTCCACGACTATTTAAAAACTTTTGCGATAAAAGACGTTCGTCGCGCTGTAATCGACTTATTCAAGGTACTTAACACGAAACCGCAAGAGCGCGATCCTTATTTGGATGAAGAATTGGCGGCATTCCCGTATGTTAATGGCGGATTATTTGAGGACGAGAATATAGAAATCCCTTTCTTCAATGAAAGGATAGTCAATCTGCTCTTAAAAGAAGCAAGCGCCAATTTTGATTGGAGCGAGATAAGTCCCACGATATTCGGAGCCTTGTTTGAAAGCACCTTAAACCCTGAAACAAGACACGATGGCGGTATGCATTATACCTCAATCGAGAACATTCACAAAGTAATCGATCCCCTCTTTTTGGATGCGCTCACAGAGGAATTGCATACGATTCAGCAAATAAAAATCGAAAGGACGAGAAACGCTCGTTTGGATGAATTCAGAGAAAAACTGTCACGTCTTACGTTTTTAGATCCTGCGTGTGGTAGCGGTAATTTCCTTACGGAAACTTATATCTGTCTGCGTCGCCTCGAAAATGAAGCGATAAGCATTAAACACAAGGGGAATATGCTTATGGAGTTCTTCGATCCGATCAAGGTATCCATAAGGCAGTTCTACGGAATAGAAATAAACGATTTCGCTGTGACGGTTGCCAAGACGGCACTATGGATCGCCGAGAGTCAAATGATGAAAGAGACTGAAGCGATTATCAACAGTCATTTGGAATTCTTGCCGCTGAAGTCCTACGCGAACATCATAGAAGGGAATGCTCTTGAGATGGATTGGGAAACAGTTATTTCCAAAGCCGACCTGAACTATATTATGGGCAATCCACCGTTTCTCGGCGGGATGATGATGAATAGAAAGCAAAAGTCCGAAATCGCCGCGGTTTTGACCGATATCAAAGGTGTAGGTGAAATGGATTATGTCGTTGCTTGGTACTACAAAGCGGCTGAGATGATGTTTGGAACAGACATACGTGCGGCGTTTGTATCGACCAACTCTATCTGCCAAGGCCAACAAGCCGTAACGGTATGGAAGCCACTGTTTGAACGGGGTATTAATATCCATTTTGCACACAAAACCTTTATATGGGATAGTGAAGCGGTAGTGAAGGCGCACGTGCATTGCGTAATAGTGGGTTTTACATTTGTAAAAGGATTAATCAAATACCTGTATGATGGCGGAAGAGGTAAAAGCGTTGCTGATATCAATTCATATTTGATTGATGCGCCTGCTGTATTTGTGGATAGTCGATCAACGCCGATATGCAATGTCCCGCCGATGAATTTTGGAAATATGCCACGTGATGGTGGTGGTTTTGTTTTATCTGAAGAAGAAAAACTTGAGTTTATTAAAGAAAACTCGCTTGCAGGGAAATGGATAAAACTGTATATCGGGGCGGAAGAATTCATTAATAAAAAGGTCAGATATTGCTTGTGGTTAAAAGGCGCAAGTCCGAGCGAACTCAAACAATGCCCCAGCGTAATGAAACGAATAGCGGCAGTTCGTGATTTCAGATTAAAAAGCTCGGCAGCAAGCACAAGAAAGTTTGCGGAAACACCTACATTGTTTTGTCAAATCACCCAACCTGTCGGACAAGATTATTTGTTGATACCGTGTGTATCCTCCGAGCGGCGAAAATATGTTCCCATCGGATTTATGAATGGCAATATAATAGCATCAAATCTTGTTCAAATCGTGCCGAATGCTTCTTTATATCATTTTGGAGTCTTAACATCAAATGTTCATAATGCTTGGATGCGTACGGTTTGCGGCAGACTTGAAATGAGATATCGCTATTCAAAAGATATTGTTTATAACAATTTCCCGTGGTGCACGCCAACCGAAGCACAGAAAGAAAGAATTATCGAAACCGCCCAAGGAATACTGGATGCACGTGCTTTATACCCCGATTGTTCGCTTGCCGATCTGTATGATGAGATAACGATGCCGCCGGAATTGCGAAAAGCGCATCAAGAGAATGACCGCGCAGTTATGCACGCATACGGTTTACCTACGAACATTACCGAGAGTGAATGCGTTGATAAACTAATGAGTCTGTATGTAGATATTCGTAAGGCTGATTAGCGCTTGACTGATGGCAAAACAATAATTGCACTATGCAATAAAAATGAGATGAGGTGAACTAATGATAAATTATAATGATTTAAAAAATCGCTATATAGCTACAATGCAAATGGGGTTAAAGCTTGGGTTCCCAAATCCCAAACAAGGAAATGAACTCCTTCATAAATTCTGTGAAGATTTAATCGACAACAGCCATTATAGTGAAAATGATAAGCAAATAATGAAACAAGAGTTAAAGCTTGTAAAGGAAACCCTTTCACAAGAAATAGAACAGTGGACTTAAATAAGCGTCAAGATGTCGAGCAAAAGCAGGAAGAAAAGGAGCATAGTGAATGGGATACATTTACATTTTGACAAATCCGTCTTTTCCGCAATATGTGAAGATCGGGTATGCGGGGGATGTGAAGAAGAGATTGAATGAATTGAATAGTAGTACGGCGGTGCCGTTTGCGTTCCGTGTTTATGCTACATATGAGGTGGATTCGGCACTCTCCGACAAGAAGCTACATTCCATCTTGGATAAGTTGGATCCGGAGTTGCGCTCAACGGAAGAGGTTGACGGTAAGAAGCGTGTGCGCGAATTTTACGCTATGACGCCTGAGGATGCGTATGCTATTTTGGAGGCGATCGCCGAGATTAACGGATATACTCATCGCTTGAAAAAGTGGAAGCCGACGGCAGCAGAGAAGAAAGACGAAGAAACAGCACAGGAGATCAGCGAGGCGCATCAAGAGCGTTTGAAGCCGTTTGCTTTCTCTATGTGTCATATCGCCGTTGGGGAAGAGATTGAGTTCAGTTACAGCGGCTGCGAAAAGAGCGGGACGAAGTGCATCGTTGTGGATGATAAGCATGTGGAATGCGAGGGCGAAGTTTGGTCGTTGACCGCACTTGCAAAGCATCTGCTTGGTGATGTGAAATGGGCACTTGCCGGTCCTCGCTATTTCAAGTATAAAGGCGAGTGGTTAAACGATCTAAGGAATCGTGTTTAATAGTATAAGCTAATGAGCAGAGAACAAACAGATATATCTTGGGTAAAGCCGTTTATACATAGCATTATTTCAGGGAATCCTGTGGAGGCCGATAAATATATGGCAGAAAAACTGTCGTATATAAATAGACCGTTTTATAAGTATTGTTATGTTTGCGATGAATCATCTCGAAATGAGAATACGGTCGATTATTATATAAATAATTTTGAGAATGACGAACTCTTTTTTCAAAACCCAGCACTATTCAACGATCCTTTTGATTGCTTTTTGGGCTTTTCTCAGAAGGAAATGCTTAAAGATGCGGTAGTTTCCGAGATGAAACGGCAGAATAAATATACTTCTGAAATGGGCAAAGCGATTGACACCTTTTTTCAGCAGAAGAACCGGAGGCAGGGATTTCGCCTCTCTCTGATGGTGATAACAGAAGAATAGTCAAAGAAAAATTGGTGCCAGCAATGGTTGAATTGTTAACAAATGATGTAGATGAAAAGGAAAGTCTTGTAAAACAATTCGCCCTTTTGCTCTCAGATGATAACTATTATTTGCTGGAAAAAATGGTTAAAAACCAGTTGACCGTAGCAGACCAACAGAAAATGATTGATTTGATGTATAGTGGTGATGGAATAGGATCACTAATCAAATCAAAAATGCAAAACACAGAGAGTGGTGAATCGATCGTTGAAATCACCAAACGAGCTTTAAAACTAAAAGTTGAAACATCACCAAACAGCTTTTTGGGTGGTAACGAGTCTGAAACACCACAGCTGCTGGATGTTCTTTTAATGATGATAAAACCATTTATCGACAAATCGGAGTCCGCAGAATTTTTTGAGGTCCGAAAGCAGTTAAGTCGGTTCGAATCAGAAACGATGACGAGATACAGGAAATGGGTATCGGAAAGATTTAGGGTAGCTTGTTTAAGCGAAAGAATGGATTCTCCACTCATGTGGTCGCATTATGCGAATAAACATTTTGGGTTTTGCCTGGAATACGATTTTACTCATACTATGCTAAAGAATTATCCGGACTTGGACACAGTGAAAATAATGCTTTTACCAGTTATTTATTCTGAAAAGAGGCCATTGCTTTCACAGGCATTAACAGATCCAGCGCTTTTGGATTCATACTTAAAAGGGGAAACTGTACCCAATTCTCTCACTGAGGATATTATGTATGGATTGTTATTTAAAAGCGCTGACTGGTCATATGAAAAAGAATGGCGTATTATAGGGATTAACATGAAAGAGTCGGTAATGAAATTGCCTTCCGCAAGGAAACTCTTTCTTGGAGCAAATATGGAAGAACCAATAAAAGAGAGATTGCTTGCTATTGCAAGAAAAAAGCACGTACCTGTTTATCAAATGTATCTTTCACCAGACAAATATCGATTTGAATATGTAGAAGTAGGGAAATAGAGGAGGACGGTTTCACCCCACGCACGGTAAAGTTCACCCACGCGAGGATGCCTTTCACCCATTTGGAATTGCCGTTCACCCATTCGCAATACCACTTCACCCATTGCGAAGGTCGCTTTACCCCTTTGGCTCTTGACTTCACCCACGGGGCGGTCCATTTAACCCCTTTTAATACTATGTATTAAAATATGCAACATTTGCCAACCCTGAACGCTGATTCCTTTGCGATTTCGGCGTTCTTTTTTTGCGTTTTTAGGGCTAAAATGCCCATTTTTGACCCATTTTTTGCTCTTTTTTCGTTTTTCAGTGAAAAATTTAGCCTATTGTCGACTTTTTCTATTAGATAAGAGCTATTGGATACACGCCGAAGGTGCTGTGGTTATTTCCCGCTGGCGCCGTAGTTACTGAGGACGCGGGCGGAGGGGTCTGTGACGTTGCATCCTTCCCACTCTTTATTCGGCATCCAGAAGTCTTTGATCATTTGCCCTTGCCCCGGATAATACTTCTCGAAGAGTTCGCGATAGAGTAGGGACTCCTTAGTGAAGGGAGTGGCGTGCGCATATTGTACGCGTTTCTGCTCGAATTCCGCATCGGTATAGAGGCTCTCGGCGTATTCTTTGAGGTCGTCCACCATCGAGTGTCCGACGGCGTCGGAGAATGCCGCTTTTTCGCGGTAGAGGATATCGTGCGGCAGGTAATCGCCCTCGAAGGCGTGGCGCAGGAGATACTTGCCCTTGTTGTATGTATTCAGCTTCTTTGCGGGGTCGATCGCCATCACGTAACGGACGAAGTCGAGGTCGCCGAAAGGTACGCGCGCCTCGAGGGAGTTCACGCTGATACAACGGTCTGCGCGCAGGACGTCGTACATATAGAGTTCGTCCACTCTCTTGACCGCTTCTTGTTGAAACGCTTCGGCGGAGGGAGCGAAATCGGTATATTTGTAGCCGAATAGTTCGTCGCTGATCTCGCCGGTCAGGAGCACGCGGACGTCGGTCTTTTCGTGGATCGCCTTGCATACGAGGTACATACCGATGCTTGCACGGATCGTCGTGATGTCGAAGGTGCCGAGAAGGCGCACCACATCTTCAAGCGCGGCGAGCACGTCCGCTTTGGAGATGATGACCTCGGTATGGTCGCTGCCGATATAGTCCGCGACCTCACGGGCGTACTTGAGGTCGATGGCGTCAATATCCATACCGATCGCGAAAGTCTTGATCGGGTGCTTGGAGAGCTTTTGCGCGACGGCGCACACCAAGGAGGAATCCAATCCGCCCGACAAGAGGAATCCGACGGGAGCGTCCGCGTCAAGGCGCTTTTCGATGCCACTCACGAGTTTGTCGTGGATATTGGCGCAGATGACGTCAAGGTCGTCCTTGATATACTCATCCACCTTGGTCACACAAGTGTAACGGGTGAATACACCGTCCTTATAGTAGTAGCCGGGCGGGAAGGGAAGAATTTCGTCCACCAGTCCCACGAGGTTCTTTGCTTCACTTGCAAAGGCGATGTCGCCGCTCTCCTGATAGCCGTAGAAGAGGGGACGGATGCCGATGGGATCGCGCGCGGCGATGAAGTCCTCGGTCTCGTCGTCGTAAATGAGGAGGGCATATTCTGCGTCGAGCATCCGGAACATATCGGTGCCGTGCTCGGCGTAGAGGGCCAGGAGGATCTCGGAATCGCTGTCGCTCGTGAAGGTGTAGCCCTTTTGAATCAGTTCCTCTTTGAGCGGACGGAATCCGTACACTTCACCGTTGCAGACCACCTTTTTAGACCCGAGGGTGAAAGGTTGCATCCCTTCGGGATGAAGCCCCATGATGGCAAGGCGATGGAAGCCGATGATCCCACCCTTGACCTCGTCGATTTCGGTCATATCGGGGCCGCGGCTCTTGGTCCGTTCAAAAAACTCTTTGAATTTATCAAGGGGCAATGAATGCCCCTTGACTCCCATGATAGAACACATAGTTTCTCCTTATTCCACGTCCTGAAGCGCGTCGTATCCTTCTTCGCCCGTGCGCACTTTCACGACGTTCTCCACGTCATATACGAAGATCTTGCCGTCTCCGATATGTCCCGTATATAGCGCTTTCTTCGCCGCTTCGATGACCGCCGAAACGGGGATCTTGCTGACTACCACGTCCACCTGCACTTTGGGTAGGAGGTTCACTTCGATCGGGACACCACGATAGTATTCGGGTGTGCCTTTCTGCATACCGCAACCCATCACGTGCGAGACCGTCATACCCGTCACGCCGAGCTCCATCAAGGCGTTTTTGAGCGCTTCGAAGCGCGACTCTTTGCAGACGATTTCGAGCTTGGTCAGCTTGATGCCTGCCACGGGTTCCTTCTTGACTTTCACACTGACGGGGACTTCTTCCTTCGTTACCGGTACTGCTTCCGCCATCGGGGCTTCGCCCGTCACGGCAGGAGCCACTTCGCCGCCGAAGGAGAAGGTGCCCGTGATCGCAGGCGCAAAGTCGGCATATGCGCTCGGAAGTCCGTGCTCCGACTTATCCAAACCGACGAGTTCCTCCTCCACCGTGCAACGCAAACCGTGCGTTTTCTTGATAACGAGGAAGGTCACGATCATCATAGCAGTCGCCCATGCTCCCACAGACACGATGCCGAGCATCTGCAGTCCGAGCTGACGGAAGGAACCGGTGTAGAAGAGTCCGCTGAGTCCCGCCGGAGCACTCGGCGTTGCGAGCAAGCCCACCGCGATGGTGCCCCAAATGCCGTTGGTCATATGGACCGCTACCGCACCGACCGGATCGTCGATATGAAGTTTGAGGTCAAGTACTTCGACTACCACGACCACAAGGATACCCGAGACCAAGCCGACCACCGCCGCGCCAAGCGCATCAAAGGCATCACAGCCCGCAGTCACGGCCACGAGTCCCGCCAAAGAGGCATTCAAGCACATCGAAACATCGGGTTTCTTATTCCTGACCCAAGTAAAGATCATCGTCGTGACCGTAGCGACGGAGGGAGCGATGGTCGTGGTCAGGAATATTGAAGCAAGTTCGCTCGCGGTGGTCGCCGCCGCGCCGTTGAAGCCGTACCAACCGAGCCACAAGATGAAGACGCCGAGGGCGCCCAAGGGAATGGAGTGCCCGGGAATGGCGTTGACCTTGATGACTTTCCCATTGAGGTCACGCTCGTATTTGCCCGTTCTCGCGCCCAGCATGATCGCGCCGATGAGCGCCGCGATACCGCCTACCATATGGATTGCGCAGGAGCCCGCATAGTCGTGGAATCCGAGCGCGGACAGCCAACCGCCCCCCCAGATCCAGTGCGCCTCGATCGGGTAGATGAAGAGGGAGATCACGGCGGAATAGATGCAGTAGGAGGAGAACTTCGTCCTTTCCGCCATCGCGCCCGACACGATGGTCGCCGTCGTGGCGCAGAATATCAGGTTGAAGACGAAGGTGGATGCGCCCGTGAACCCTTCCGCGGGACTTGCGATGAATTCCTTGAAATGGGTCCACATATCCATATTCGGCATACCGACGAGCCCCGCAAGAGTGTCCTCGCCCATCATCAGCGTATAGCCGAGGAGGGAGAAGACCACCGTGCCGATGCAGAAGTCCATCAGGTTCTTCATGATGATGTTACCCGCGTTTTTCGCACGTGTGAAACCGGTCTCCACCATCGCAAAACCGGCTTGCATCCAAAATACCAGCGCAGCGCCGATCAAAAACCAAAATTCAACTGTCATAAGTAACTCCTATTTCACAGAGAACAGCAAATCTCCATAGGAAGGATAGGGCCATTTCTCCGAGGGAACGACCGTTTCGAGGTCGTCGGCGACCGCACGCGCTTTCGCCATTTCCGGGATCAAGACGTCTTTGCAGAAGAAGGAGATCTCGGAGTAGTCGGTCATCTTTTCCGCTTTCGCAATGCTCTTTTCGAGTGCCTCGGTCGCGAGGAAGAGGGCGTCTCCTTGCTCGGAGAGCTTGGTCAGCATCGCCTTCTCGTACTTCGCGCTCGCTTTGTATGCCTCCTTGGCATTCAGGATGTCGGCGACTTCCTTTTCGTAAGCGCTTACGGCGGGCAGGATGTCGTTCTTCAGCATCTGGAGCGCGGTCAAAGCTTCGATGTGGATCACCTTGCAGTAGTTCTCGAGGGCGATCTCGTAACGCGCTTTCGCCTCGGTCTCGGTGAGCACGCCTTGCCCCGTGAAGAGGGCGAGGTTCTTTGGCGCGATGTAATAGGGCAGTGCGTCGGGCGTGGTCTTGAGGTTCATGAGGCCTCTCGCTTCCGCCTCCTTGATCCATTCGTCGTCGTAACCGTTGCCGTTGAAGATGATGCGCTTATGCTCTGTGATCACCTTCAACGGCAACGGTTACGACGACGAATGG